>Ga0247611_10001153_pt1 | contig 48421 bp, 31 predicted proteins | sample 177DNAGHGhighgp2_FD_192422 | JGI IMG/M metagenome (GOLD analysis project Ga0247611, IMG submission 192422) | Sheep rumen microbial communities from Palmerston North, Manawatu-Wanganui, New Zealand - 1770 DNA GHGhigh gp2 | ecosystem: Host-associated > Mammals > Digestive system > Stomach > Rumen... | reverse complement strand
TACCGGAGCTGCATTCACGTTCAGCGTCAGGTTGACGATCGAGTCGCCACCACCTACGCGCTGGAAGGTCTCCGTGTACGGACCTGCTGCAGTCAGCTTCTGGCAGCCGAACAGGTACGTCTCGCCGTCATAGATGTTAGCCGTGTAAGCCACAGTCACATCCTGAACCGGCACCGGATTGACGTTCAGCGTCAGGTTGACGATCGAGTCGCCACCACCTACGCGCTGGAAGGTCTCCGTGTACGGACCTGCTGCAGTCAGCTTCTGGCAGCCGAACAGGTACGTCTCACCGTCGAAGATGTTAGCCGTGTATGCCACAGTAACCGACGTAGGCACAGGAGCCGGAGCCTGCACTTGCAGCGTGAGCGTGACAGTACTGTCGCACTCGCAACCTGCCTGTTGCAGCGTGTTGGTCTCCGTTGCGTCCGCGGTTAGCTTCTGACATCCGAACAGATAGGTCTGTCCGGGCTCGATCGTAGCGGTATACGCAGTAGCTTTCAGCGAACCGAACGTAAGGTTTACGGTCGTTGTGCTATCTCCAAGCGTATTGGAGTGCGCCCCGCTGGTCGTCAGCTTGTCACAGCCAAACAGATACGGCGTGTTGCCGCACACAGTAGAAGAATACTGCGTGTGCACGGCAGCAAACGTAGCTGTACTGAGAAGCGTCAGCAAGGTTATTGTTAATATTTTAAATTTATTGCCCAACATTATATATCCTTTCTTTAGTAGGATTATTGATGTTGACTATGCGTACGCGCAAGGGCGTACGCGCGTCCCTATTATATATTAGGGAACTACGGTTACAGCGGGTTTAACGTCAATGATGTACTCCTCGGGAGTAGCGATGCCCGAAACAACCACTTTGTACTTGCCGCTTGCAAGCGTGCTGAGGTCGATGTCGAACTGAGCGTCACCGGAAACAACCTGCGTCAGAGCTGCGGTAGCAGCGCCATCAGCAAATACCTCTACGGTAGCGCCATCATACTTGGTGAGTTGGAGTTTGTTGTAGTTGAAGCAGATAGCCTGTACCAGCGGAGCGGACGGGTTAACTACGTAATTTGCTGCATCACCGGCTGCAGGCAGCGTGCTGCTTGCGGGCAGAGTGATAACTTCGCTCATACCATCAGTAATAGTGTACTCAACACCGTTGATTTTTACTTTGAACGGAGTTGCACCACTTACGTTCGATGCGGTCAGCGTGTAGCTGGTAGCTGCATTGGTCTTGATACCGAGTTGGAGGTCGGCCATCGTAGCTGCGTTAGAAGCAAATTGCTCGTAATTCTTACCACCATAGGTAACATAAAGTTGAACCTCTTTACCTTCTGTATTCAACTCTGCATAGTAACCGTTGTTTAGACCTGCATTAAAGTCCTCCGACTCAGCAATTATTAAGTCACAAGACTTATTATCAGAGGAAGTCAAGGTCAATTGAGCGATGCCAGTATATGTAACTGCCATTGCGTTTAATGCTGCTGCTACCATGAGCAGCGAAATCATAATCTTTTTCATTTAGATTGATTTTTATTGTTAATTATAATCAATTATCTTCGTTCTCTCGTTTTATTAGAAGGGGGTTGTTCTGCGCTTTGGCGCGCCACCGAACAATCCGCCCATACCCCCTGTAGCTTTCTCTCCGGACATCTCACAAAGATTTGACAGGCAGGCAACTTCTGTAATTTCAAGAGTCGGACTATTATAAATCTTTTTCATATCTTAAATAGTTTAGTCAGCTCCGAGTTCACACCCGGAACTGACTAAATTAATACATTATTTTACGCACTTCTCACCGTTTACTACGTAAACACCTGCCGGCAGCGTGTTCCATAGGTTCATCTCACCAACATATTGGCCGGTGATGGTATAGATACCCTTTGCGCTCTTAACAGCCTCAGTGTTCTCGATGTCGGTAGCAACCTTGTTGATCTTAGTGATCTGGAAACGATAGTCGTTTACGCTGTTAGCGTCTGCGGTGAACTCATATACGCCACCCTCAACCATAGCAACGCGTGCACCGGTCTCAAGGTCGATGAGGATGAGATCCTCGCCTTGTACGTTAGCGAACTCGATGGTGTAGTTACCACCCTTAACAGCCTGGAAGCCTACGTAGGTATTCTCCAAATTGTCAGTAGCAAAGATGCTCATCTTCTCGTTAGCGGATACATACATATTGATACCATCGTTCATGTACTTAGCTGCATCATAACCGTTATCAAACTCAGCAGTGAATTGATCATTTTCAGCAACTAATACATAATCCGCACCATTTTCTCCACTTACAATAAGCTCTGCTTTGGTAATATCATCGAGAGTACGATGACGAGCAGGAGCTCCAGCTGCTGCAGTGATTGCCGGATTATAAACTGCTTGTTGATAATCAACAGTTACATTTGCAGCTCCCTGCGTATTTCTAATCAAGAACGGTTGCATCGGTCGAATACCACCTTGCATATTGATATTCAAGAGGGTATAGGATTTCCAAACAGCCTGATCTTTCGTTATATCATAAAGATAGAAAGTTTTGTCTACCGAATTAGGAATTAAATTAATCAAAGTCTGGCCATCAATTGGGGCAGAGAAACTATTCGCAAAAGCATTCCATCTCGAAGCCTTAATATTTAACTCAGGGCTGGTATTACCATACAATTTACCATACATGCGCACCATCGTACCCATTTCCGGAGCATTATGCTGCATCTGATAATAAGTAAACGGCTCTGCCATATCTTCCAAGTTTAATGCAGGAGTCATATTAATAAAACCAAGAACTACCCAATCGTTACCATCAAATGCACCAAATCCTGTTGCAACATCGGCATTGTTATACTTCGTCGTAATAGAATCCAAGCCATCAAACATCGGAAGGCCGAAACGTTGGTTTGCAAAATCAGAATTACTTACGTAGTAACCCTTCGAACTGAATTCTACCGTAGCATTCGGGTGACGGTTAGACGTAACAGACGGATGGAAAATAAAGTATGCTTGTTGGGACTCAGATGCCTTAAGCACAATATTATGATCCGACGGAGCAACAATACCTTGCTCTCCGGCAACAATAAACTTACCACCAGCCTCAACTACGATCTGAGCGTACTTGTTCATTACGAGGTGATCAACTGTTAGAGTTGCTTTATTCTTAACGGTCAGGAGTTGCGGATTAGCCGAAGTACCGGAAATCATCTGCAGCTCACCAAGAACCTTAGAAGCAGCATCAGTACCATTACCAAGAACGCCAGCAGTTGTACCGGTCCAGTTTACATCTGCACCAGCAGCCAATGCCATAATGTCAGTCCACTCAGTCTGAGCAGCCGGAGCAGTAGCACCGTCGCTTACAACAAGCGTTTGTTTTCCCGTCTCAGGATCAGTAACCACCGTTACGTGAGCCGTCGGGGTGTTATTATTATCTGTCGGAAGGATGTCGGTGATATCACCAGTTTTACCAACCTGGGTGTTACCAGTTACGTTACCACCATAAACAGTAACATGTGCGTTTTCGTCAGTTGCAGTGGCATCAGAAACGATAATAGCTCCTTTGTCACCACCTTCGATGGTACCACCGGTAATCTCTACATTATCAACTTTCGTGTTAGTTGTGGTCGTATTTACGATTTCTTCGATAGCATAACCTGTTGTAGCAGTTACCTTGGAGTCGCCCGAGATGACCACCTCTACAGAACCGGTATAGTTATCACGAGAGTTTACGACAATGGCACTACCACTACCTTGTGCACCACCATCCGAAGTCGGAGTAGTATAGGTGGTAGAAGTAGAAACAACCTCAGCGTCGTGAATTTCAACCTTACCGGAGTTAGCATATACACCTACAGCGCCTTCGCAATAACCCTCGATCAACATCTTGGAGTAACCGGAAGAATAAACAGCGGTAGATCTACTGGATTTATTATCTGATTTCAAATTAGCTGTGTTATGAATATAAATAAACGGAACATCAATAGTGTCACCGACGTGTTCTGCCGAAACGTAATTTTGTACATAATCAACGTTTTTGAACGGACAAACCGTATTTAGTTTGCCACTCTTATAATAATCCTCCTTAAATGCATCTCTTGTTGAATGAGGCTGGTCAACCATACCATTTACTTTTACACAATATGCCTTGTACGAGCCAGTCTCACCTTTACCCGGAATCTCAATGTCGCCGTATACATCGACACGTACACCTTGAGCAAGACCGCGACCGCCAGAGACACCGAGAATGTTTGTTGTATAATTAATCGTATGACCAAGAGCCTTGACCTTAGCGATTGCACCCTCAGTGGCAAACAATTCATCAACAGCAATACCCGATCCCAAAATACCGGAACCGGTAACGATCTTCACGTTGTTACCGATTTCCAAGTGCGAGAACCAACCTTGGTCACGAGTATTGATTGCCTGAGCATCGGCCTGTGTACCAGCCTCGTTCCAACGAGAAGAACGATAGGAACCAAATACAGAGAAGACTTGGGTGTTGTTGTTCTTGCCTGTGCTACCGGTCATCTCAATCAGAGCTTGGGTTGCGCTGGAGTTACGAACCAACAGTTCACCATGAGTCAGTACAAACATATAGGCGTTTGCACCACCTGTTGCCATCGAAATCTTGTGGCCATTCAAGTCCAGGATGATGGTCTTGTAAGCGCCATTCAAATCAGCAGTACCCAACCACACCGGACCATCCAATGTAAAGTCATTCTGCAGGGTAAGCGTAGTACCCGATGCTGCACCATCAATTGCAGCTTGCAGAGCAGCACGGTTGTTACCCGTTACATTGCCTGCCCATGCATTTGTGCCGAGCAACAGCATTGCTGCCATCAGCACGAGTGAATAAATTTTTTTCATTTGATTTTTAAAAATTTTAGTTTTTCCCGCTCTTTCGCCTTCGCGGGTCTTGGCTTTTAAACTTTTAAAACTGTTCGTTTTTTTAGTTTGATTGTTTAATTTGTTTTGTTTTTTAATTGTTTGCTAATTTGTTTATTTTTGGTTTTTGTTAAATTGTTTGCGAATTATTATTTATCCTCATAATGTCCGTAGATAGCCACTTCTTCTCAACATATCTGTTACCGACTCACCGGGGAGTTGTGTTGTGTATTCCCCTCTGGCATATTGCGCCTCCGAGCGATCTAACATGGCGAAATATTCTTCTTTAGTCATGCGCGTAGGATCCTCCGTCACCTGCTTAGCTACACGACGAAGATACTTGGCTACTTTGTCAAGCATCGTCTCGTCCTCGGCAATGATGCCTAAGTTACGATAAATCTCTGCATTTAGTTGTAAAGCCGTCATATCCCCGTTCCTTTATTATATTATATATTAGTTGTTTTTTATCAATTTCTACTTATATAATCTCCCAATTCGGGCGCAAAGGTACAACTTTTTTTTGAATTGCGCAAGTTTTTATAAATAAAAAAGCAAAAAAAAAACATTTTGACAAATAGAGATTATATTATATATAGTTAACCGAAAACAAGGCAGCATGGTTGTAACCAACCCGATGTAATCATCCAAGATTCCACTCGTAAGCAAGCTTCCGGATGGACTCTTGCATGCTTCCATCCAATATAGTATAGATACTATACTGCTGCCTTAAGAAAACGGGAGAAGAAAACTGATCGAAAACATTATTTGCTACAAATCTCCAAAACAGTACTGGTGCGATAAGATTAGAAAAAGAGCAGTATCCGTTCGGAAACTGCCCTTGGATCTACTTGCGCATGTAGCGCCTATCGTCATCCATCGTATTATTCAATCTCCATCATATCAAAATACATCAGTCTTGTATGCTCCGACTCCTCTTTCTGGCAGAGAGACAATTTTCATTACTTACCAACAAAAGTCGATGTTAATTTTCGAATTAGCAACTCGCTCTTCCAACGCTCTTAAGTTAGCTCTCCTTTGCTCTCTTGACAAACCTTCCACGCGTTTCGCACGCTCAATGAAACGCACTGCGTCTTCGCCATATAAAATCGGTGTTTCTGCAATCGGTCGTGCCATAGTCGTTATTATTTTATATTACTGATTTTGTGCATTATAGTCGTAGCGAAATTTTCGTCACACTTTTTTCGTCACGATAATTTCGCTGCAAAAGTACAGCTTTTTTGCGATATACGCAAGTTTTTATAAATAAAAAAGCAAAAAAAAAACATTTTGACAAATAGAGATTATATTATATATAGTTAACCGAAAACATATTATGTCGGATTAAATCCGACGGCAATAGACAAAGGAGGGCTCCCGCAAATATGCGAGAGAGAGATGCAAAATGATAAATCAATCGAAAACATATTATGTCGGATAAAATCCGACGGCAATAGACAAAGGAGAGCTCCCGCAAATATGCGAGAGAGATGCAAAATGATAAATCAATCGAAAACATTATTTGCTACAAATCTCCAAATAGTACTGTTGCGATAAATTTAAACAAAAACTGACCGAAAACATTTTTTGAATGATTTGGAGATATTATAACCAAAAAAGACGAGAAAAATATCGAAAATATTCAATCATTCTTAAGATGCCTGCTTGAGCCAAAGCGCAAAGAACTTCTCATAAACCACGTATGTGCCATCATCGTTCTGATAAAGCAGTTCTTTCTCCATCAGATTTTGTATCGCGCTTCTGACTGTGCTATATGCTCCGAGTTGGTATTTTTGCAAGAAGGCATTACCGCCCGGCTCCTTGACGATTCCTTCTCTACCGATCGCACGCAAGACTTGCAATTGACGATCCGTCACCAGACGGCAAATCATCTGATAGGAAGGTGCTTCCCCAAGCAAAATCTGATTAAGGGTCATGAGCACCATATTATAATCTATCTGCTCTACTCCACTTTGATAGAGACGGTTGAGCAAACTTTGGATATTCCAAGTATAGCCATTCACAAGCATATACAAGTCATGGAATGTAGCTTCGTCCATATGCTGGCCATGCGCAGCCAGATGATCCGCAGCAAAACGATAGTACACCTTCTCGTCGATCACATCAATATGCATCATCTGCGTACTGCGGTAAAATGGGCGTTTGGCTGAAGAGAACATCTCGGTCATGATATGTTTCTTGCTTCCGGAGAAGATAAAATGCACATTATGCAGCTGCTGGATATAAGTACGCAGCAATGCTTCCATCTTCACGTCTGTATATTCCGCAATCGTCTGGAACTCATCGAAAGCCACATAACAAGGGGTCGCCGATTTCTCCAAGTATGCAAAAATCTGCTGCAGGGTCCATTCTTCGCGCTGGGGCTGAATGTCTATCGTGCATTGAGGCATACCGCTTATCGGATCTGCGCTAAACACCGGTCGCAAGGCTCCAAAGAAATGTGTAATCTCCGCCCACACTTGCTCGGAGAAAGGTGTGATACGCTTGGTTAACACTTCCTGCGCGAATAATTTTGTAAATTGCTGTAGATTTGATGTGCTGTACAGATCAACGTAGAAGCACTGTATCGCTTTTGGATTCAGGCTCCGGAAGAAATGGTGTATCAATCCTGTTTTGCCGACGCGGCGAGGACTGATGAGCGTCACATTGCGGCCATTAGCCAGCGCCCCAGCCAGTTCTTTTGTCTCCTCATTACGATCACAGAAATACTCCGGCCCCATGTAAGAGGTAATGGAAAACGGATTAAAAATAGTCTCTCTGTTTGCCATAATAAACTGATTTTATGCATTATAGTCGTAGCGAAATTTTCGTCACACTTTTTCCGTCACGATAATTTCGCTGCAAAAGTACAACATTTTTCTGATATATGCAAGTTTTTATAGGTAAAAAAAACAAAAAAAACACATTTTGGCAAATAGAGATTATTATATAGTTAACCGAAAACATATTATGTCGGATTAAATCCGACGGCAATAGACAAAGGAGAGCTCCCGCAAATATGCGAGAGAGATGCAAAATGATAAATCAATCGAAAACATTATTTGCTACAAATCTCAAAACAGTACTGGTGCGATAAGATTAGAAAAAGAGCAGTATCCGTTCGGAAACTGCCCTTGGATCTACTTGCGCATGTAGCGCCGCCATTCGTCATCCATCTTGCCCCAATAACGCCACTTACCATCACCACCGATAGCCCAAGTACATGTTAACTCGATCTGGCGGAACGGGAGAGATGCCTCTCTTGCACAACCGATAGCCACTTTCTCACATCTACGGAAACGCCGATGACTTAATCGTTTACCTTTTTTCCTTGATTTACAAGCGGTCCACGTACCAGACGGAACCTTCTTTCTACTTCTGCTCATATTGTCTCTAATGTTGCGAGCCGCACCGCGATGCCGCTCAATTAAACATTACGAGACCGTATCAGAGAAGAAGTCCAAGAATATGTCAATCATCGTATCGTGCTGGGGATTATCCTTTCGCAGAATGATACCGTAGAAATATTTGATGCCATCATCAAGATCAGAATAGGTATTGAGCGTAAAGGACTTCGCTTCCTCCGTCCTATTAAACCACATCTCAAAGAGACGTGCACGCGCAGCCTGTCGGCTATCAGAAGGCGAACAGATGTATAACATCGCATCAGAAGCTGAATGAGAGAAGAAATTAGCTATGATGGCGACTACCGTCTTATAAACAAGCGGATCCTCACTTTTGGTCTCTGACTCATTCGTTAGGTATAGGTAGTAGCCGTTTTCGGTAAGAATGAATATATCACGCAAAAAGCCTACCCAATAATGGACACCATTTCGTGTACAAAATCGGACAGACAACTCATCGACCTGTGTAACCTGATAAGGCGATGTTTGATTGATTTCCTCTGCAGATAAAAAATTCACGTTACCACTCCATTTTCTCCATGCGCAGACGCATCTGTTCCTCTACTGCCTCCTTAATAGCAATGAGGCGTCTACGAGCAGAACGTTTTTCCTCTGCAGTACGATAAATTACTGCTTCCATACCTCGTTCCTTTTAAATTTCGCTGCAAAAGTACAGCTTTTTTGCGATATACGCAAGTTTTTATAAATAAAAAAGCAAAAAAAATACATTTTGACAAATAGAGATTATTATATATAGTTAACCGAAAACATATTATGTCGGATAAAATCCGACGAAATGAACATAATAAGAGATCGGATAGAATCCGACGAAATGAACATAATAAGAGATCGGATAGAATCCGACGAAATGAACATAATAAGAGATCGGATAGAATCCGACGGGAATGAACATAATAGAATGTAAAGCTCGCCGAGGTAGTGACAAATTGAGGTAAGGGTATAGTGACAGTATAGTAGTCGCCTATTAGAAACCTATTAAAAATTTATTAAAAATGGAATAATAGCCTATTAACAACCTATTAATAACCTAATAATCGCCTAATAAAATCCTAATATAGGCTGCACACACTGTGAGCAAAGGTTGCCGCAAATATGCGACTGAAATGCACGACGAAGCGGAGCTTACGTTCCTTAAAGGGGACGTAATATATGACGGCATGGCATGCCGGACAATGAACGACGTGACTGCCGATTGTCAATCGGCGAAATATGAAGAAAAAAAATAAACGCGAGCCTGACGACTCGCGCACGGAACAAAAATACACATCCGGATGATATCCGGAAACAACAAACAAAACATACTCCGGCATTTAATGCCGGGCTAATTGACAAAGGGCGCCGGATCCGATCCTACGGAATTTGTAGCAAAAAATGTTTTCGATCAGTTTTCTTACCTGTTTTCTTTTAAGGCAGCAGTATGGTATCTATACTATACTGGATGGAAACATACAAGAGTCCATCCGGAAGCTTGCTTACGAGTGGAATCTTGGATGATTACATCGGGTTGGTTACAACCAAGCTGCCGCGTTTTCGATTAACTAAGGAAACTCCAGAAACCCCCGATTCCATCGAACAAAAACGAAAGAGAGCGCACCCAAAAGATGCACTCTCCTTCTATCGTCTAAAACGGTCACAGATTCTTACTCTACGATCGCACCATCCATGCCGTATTTCTTACCTCCGCGGATGATATACATAACGCCGTCGATCATCACTTTCTGTGCCTTCTCGTCCGTCTCTACATCCCACAGACCTTCCGACTTCAGCGTAGCCGTATAGGTGGCTGTATAAGACGTATTCCTGGTGGCCGCTACGATCGTCGGACTCCAGCCCGCAAACGTATAGGTATACTGCTCGTCATCCTCTTTGGTCGGGATCACCGTGGTGCTCGGCTTCTTGCCGTACTCTACCTCTACGCTATCCAGTACCGTCACGCCATCTTCGTCGTAGAAGATGATGGTATAGGTTGTCAGCACTTGCTCATATACGGCCGTATAGGTAGCAGCTCCTCTGACGGTATCCAACTCCGGACTCCAGCCGATGAAATCGTAAGAATATTGCATATTACCCTTTCTGGTCGGCGTCTCTCCGGTATATTCCGGCATGGTACCATAATCCACCTTGGTGTTCTGCAATTCCTTACCGTCGTAGTTGCGGAAGATGATGGTATATTGGTTGAGCATCGCCTCAAACGTAGCTACGTACGATGCATCACCGGTCACAGGTACCAACTCCGGACTCCAGCCGGTGAAGGTATAGGAATACTGCGCATCCAACTCACGACTCGGCACAAAATTCGTACTCGGCATCTGGCCGTACTCAAATACCTGCTGATCCAGTATCGTGACGCCGTTATCGAAGTAGAACGTGATGGTATAGGTGTTGACCACGCTGTCGAATACCGCCGTATAGGTCGCGTCGCCTGTTACCGCTGCAAAGTCCTTATCCCAGCCTACGAACGTGATGGTATATTGCGCCGTATTGTCCTTATGCGCGTCCGCATGCGTCGGCGTTGCGCCGTATGCCATCTCCTGCTCGTCGATCTTCGTACCGTCGTCCATCAGCCATGTGATCGTACAGGTATTTACCGTGCTGATGAACGTGGCGTTATACGTTGCTTCGCCGGTAACGGCCGCTATCTCAGCATCCCATCCGTTGAAACTATACGTATATTGTGCATCGCCCTGCTTCGTCGGCTCCTCGCCTTCGTAAACCGGCATCGAGCCATACGCTACCTGCGTACTCTGCAGCGTCTCCTCACCGTTCTTGAAGGTGATGAAGTAGCTATTACGTACGCTATCGATTTGCGCTTTGTACGTCGCATCGCCGGTTACAGCTGCTATCTCCGGCGTCCAGCCTACGAACGAGTAGGTCCATTCGGCCGTATTGGCTTTCAGCACATACTCATGGCTCGGCGTAGCGCCATATGCCAGGCTATCTACGGCGATCTCCGTATCATCGGCATCCAGCCAAGTGATACGATAGCGATTACGTACGCTATCGATTTGCGCTTTGTACGTAGCATCGCCGGTTACAGCTGCTATTTCCGGCGTCCAGCCTACGAACGAGTAGGTCCATTCCGCCGTATTGGCTTTCAGTACATACTCATGGCTCGGCATAGCGCCGTATGCGAGACTATCCGCAGCCAGTTCGGTATCATCGGCATCCAGCCAGGTGATACGATAACGATTACGTACACTATCGATTTGCGCTTTGTACGTCGCATCACCGGTAACAGCCACGATCTCCGGCGTCCAGCCTACGAACGAGTAGGTCCATTCCGCCGTATTGGCTTTCACTACATACTCATGGCTCGGCGTAGCGCCGTATGCCAGGCTATCCACAGCCAGTTCGGTATCATCGGCATCGAGCCATGTGATACGATAACCATTCTGGATGCTGTCCAATTGTGCCTTATAGGTGGCATCTCCGGTTACAGCTACAATAGCAGGAGACCATCCGGCAAACAGATATGCCCACTCAGACGTACTCGGTTTCACCACATCCTCATGACTCGGCATAGCGCCATACTCGAGACTATCTACAGCCACCTCAACATCATCGGCATTGAGCCAGGTGATACGATAGCGGTTTACAATGCTATCATACTCAGCCGTATAAGTCGCATGTGCTACGGCCGGCACCAAAGCCGGTGCCCAACCTTTAAACGAATAAGTATATTGCGCTGTAGCCGGTTTTGTCGGTTCTGCGCCCTCATATACCGGAGTTTGGTTCTCCTGTACAGTATGGGACTCTAACAGCGTACCATCGTAGTTCTCAAAACGGATGGTATAGGAGTTAGGGTCGCATGCGTAATAATAATTCTTATCTGTAAAAGCGATAACCTGTCCCTCATACCATACACCATAAATGTCTCTACGGAGTTTTGCTTGAGCATCATTGTCATAAATCTTCTCCATTTGGGATGTCAGTCGCCATGCACCATTTACCCACTCATAGTTGTTGGATTTTACCATTTGGCTTCCATGGAACTCTTTTTCATAAAGCAATGAGTTTACCCAACCATCTCCTAATTTACTCTGCTCAATCTGCTCTACTACGTTATTGGCGCCATCGTATGAGAGCAACGTTCTGCTAGTTAAGGCCCATCCATTATTCGCCCACGAGTAATTCCAAATCTCTATTGGATAACCTATTGCATTAAACGTAGTTTGCGTTTTGGTAGAACCAATCCAGTTATTCGTTTCCGTACTCCATCCGTTATAGATTTCGGATGCTATCTCCTGACCAATTTCATCGTATTCATATAGATACATGTAATGTCCTTGCCATTTACTACCCGTCCAATCATCGCGGCGAGTATAGGTGACATTATTTTCCTGAGCACCGTACGTAATCTCAATTCTATACGAAGGTATCCAATCATTGTTTGTAGTTGACCATGAAGGATAATGCGATTCATATATAACCCGGCCTTGGGGCACTGAGTATCTGACAGTATCATTGGATATACCAGTCCAAATGGAATCACTGCCACATCTCCATATTGCAGTAACCGTTTGACGAACACCATCAGCAGTCACATCGCTAATATCCCAGCGCTTCATCGTTTGCATTACCCATCTTGACTCTGCTGTAATCCATTTCTCGTCTTTAGTAAGAATGACCGTAGATCCATTGTATGTTTTTACCGTCCTCAACGAATCAACCCACTCTGTTCCAATGGGACGGAAAGTTTTGATGGTGTCTTCAAGACCTGCGGAATTATAGTGCCAATCTTGACGGGAGGTTCCCACCCACACGTCATTCTGCCAAACGAAAGAAGCCTGGAAAATAGTTTTAGTGCCACCTTCATAGGCAGTTGAATCACGTTTAACATTCTGCCATGCACCGTTTGACCAAGATTGCGTAATCTTCTCTACGTTCTTTTTGCTGCTATTCCACTTTTGAAGAACGCGCTGACCAGCACCTATCCATTGGTTATCTGTAGCACTCCAGTTATAATTGGCGGTTTCTATACTATTACCTGCTGCATCAACATCAGAAACCACCTTGCTGTTTTTCACCCATCCCGAAGAAGCTGTATCCCATTTATACTTTACAGTCGCTATTTTCTTCTTTGCGGAATTGAATGTATATTCCTCTTTCTTTGTGTTATTATTGGTAGGCAGCAACACTCCTGCAGTAGAATAAGCATAGTTTTCTATTCCTGTATTAAGCTTATTTGCATCGTAGAAAGAGTTTTCTTCCACGGAAATAACCCAATTATCACCCGATCCGTTCCATTTTTTATAAAGGGTTTGTTGCTGATTACTATTATACTCCCAAACCTCTTTTTGAGAGTTCGTCCAAACACCACCGGAAATGGTCGTCTTTTCGTAGCGAAGTTTCTTTTGCGAAGTTAAATACTCCCACTCTTCATGCGTTGAACCGTTGCCTCCCCACGTATCATTACCAAGATAGGAAGCAAAGTAATCATATAAAATTTGGTTATTACTACCATCAAAATCCCACACTTTCTTCGTTCCCGCAGACCAGGTAGTACCATTGTGAGCGGTATACTGAATTTCCAATATTGTCTTACCACTCGATGTATATGCGCGAATACGCTTAGCCGAAAGAACAAGTTCGTTGGTGGAAGTATTACGTACATATACGACATAAGCCGTATCACGTACACCTTCGTAAGCCCAAGTATATTTTGTATCAGCAACCCAAGCGTTATTCAGCCAAGTATTGTATAGGATTCGAACCGTTTCATTATTGCCCACATACGTATGTTCCTCCTTGGAGGTTCCTTTCCAATTATTTGTAGTATTATCCCACGAATAAGTAGCTTTCATGATCTGTCTGCCAGTTTCATCAAAGCCCCACTCCTTCATTTCCTTGCCAATACGCACAGCCCCTTGTACAATCCATTCGGTAGTACGAATAGTATTACCTGCAGCATCATATTCGTACACTATAACACCAACAAGATTGCCCTCAACATCAAAGGTCAATACTGAATCAATCGGACAGTTGTTGGCTGCCGCACGACGCGGTGCGTTATGGCGAACCATAACAGAATCATAATTCAGCGGCGCTACGTACCACTCCGGATCGGGATCGGGCAGTACTGTGTCGGTTTGTTCAGCCGTTGCAGCGTCCGTTTGTTCAATAACAGCCGAGTCCGCGTCGATAGACGCCATCTCAACCTGCTCCTGTGCCGGCAGCATTCCACCCGGCTTCTGTGCCGGCAACATTCCACCCGGCTCTTGTGCCGGCAGCATTCCACCCGGCTCCTGTGCCGGCAGCATCATCGCCCCTCCGGCCATCATCATTAGTAACAATAATCTTTTTTTCATATATCCTTTTTGTATCTTAAATATTTTTCGTTATTTCTTGCTATTTTCTTTCGCCTTTTGGTTAAGAGCTTTTATGGTTTCCATGTAGTCCTCTTCGGCCGGAGACAAGCGACGCTCCTTAAATTTCTTGAGTTCGCCCAACGCATGTGCTTTCGCTTGCTCGGCAGACACACTCCCCTTGCCAGCCAATACGGGACGTTTGTTGACCTTAATCAAATCCTCCAATAGTGTCATGTAATCAGCCATATACATATGTTGGTGCAGTTTTGCTTGCATCTCTGCAAAATCAAAGAAACCGCTCACTAAACTTCGCATCGCGTCTAACTCCTTATCCGACATATAATTCTTTGCTATCGTCACCTTAGCTGCCGTTGGATATTCTCCGGTTGTCATTCCCATAAACGGCTGATCCGCATCTGCTCGTTCCAAAATAAGTTCGCTTGCTGTATGACCATGAATTGCGAAATGAAACTTATTCTGATAAGCTGCAAAAAACTCGTGTGCCAGTTGGGAATTCTTGTCGTAATCATATGCCGTTGCATAAAGATCAAGTACCTGACGATAGATCATCCGCTCGTCTGTACGAATCTCCTGGATACGTTGCAGCAACTCGCGCCAATAGGCACCTCCTCCGTTCCCTTTCAGTCGCTCATCATCCAAAGCGAAGCCTTTGATAATATACTCATGTATACGCTGCGTTGCCCATTGACGGAATTGTACGCCACGTTTGCTTTTTACACGATAGCCCACTGAAATAATTACATCGAGGTTGTAATACGTCAGCATCCGAGTCTGCGTTTTTCCCTCAAGAGCGCCATGCGAAGTGGTGTGTGCAAAATTTGCACATACCATATTTCTATCTAATTCTCCTTCGGAGAAAATATTGCTGATGTGTCGGCCTATAGCCGTTCGGTCACGATCAAACAACTCCGCCATTTGATCTTGCGTTATCCAGACGGTTTCACCCTCAAGGATGACATCCAGTTTTGCTAGACCATCTTGCGTTTGATAGATTACTATTTCGCCTTTGTCACTCATCTCTCTTTTGTATCTAAAATATTTTCTATTTCTTCTCTTTCATTTCTCTCCCATGAATCCCACAAATCATGTTGTTCTTAGCAAGAACTGAGGAATTTGTGTCACCGCTGGTGATACAATTACATTGTATCCGTTTTGTTTCATTCCCCTCCTATCATTCGCGTCCGCGTTTTACCTTCAATTGCTCCGTGCTGAGTGGGTATTCGAATTTTTCGAACAACCACTTTCTCATCTAATTCCCCCGAATTCGTTTTTTTTTGCACTTTTTTGCAAAAATATTTTGCTATTTCAAATAATTGTTGTACCTTTGCAGCCGAGAACATTCCGCGAGTCGGAATTCTGGACTGGGGTGTCCCCGGTTGGAAAGGATTGTCAGTTCGGGCAATCCTTTTTTTTATTTCGAATGTCTTTTTTTCGGTTTTTCCGAGATGGGTTGCTTCTCGTAGAGTGTGAATTAGACGGAGAAGGCGGCGTGAAAACTTGCTTTCAAAGACACATTTTCCGGCTAAGACACGGAGCACACAGTGCTAACAACCCATATCGGACATGTTTTTATTGTTTTTTTCAAACTAAATATTCCTTCCCAGCATTCGCTTCACTTCTTTATCAAAGTCCGATTCAATCAGCTGCGTTTTATTAAATATCTCGTATTCCTGCTCTGCCTTTTCATCCGCTTGTGCCTTAGACACGCTTCCCTTGTTCGGCAAAATCTTGTATTTTCGGAATTCCAGAAATGCATTCACGCTATTCGCAAACTGCTGCATCGTAAATGTATTCTCCTCCTCAATCAAGTCCTCAATATAATCAAAGAATCCCGTTACGGCTCGCTCCAAACGGCGAATCTGCTGCTCGTCCAGATAGTTTTTGGCTATCGTCACATCCGACTTCAGTATTCTTCCATCCGGCGAGTTCTTCCACGTCGTCAGCCCCATATGCGGCTTCGTATGGTCCGCTGCGTCATACACTATCTCCGCAGCCGTCTTACCCGCAATCGCGTAATGGAACTTGTTCTGTATCATCGCATAGAAATCGCGTGTCGTCTGCGATGTACGGTCGTAATCAATACTGCATTCCGCATAGATATCCGTTATCTGCTGCCATATGCGTCGCTCCGATGCACGAATCGACCGAACGCGTTCCAGCAACTCGCGGAAATAATCCTGTCCAAATGCCGTCTTGCCCTGCTTCAGCCGATCGTCGTCCATTGCAAAGCCCTTGCGGATATACTCGTTCAGCACCTGCGTAGCCCACTGGCGAAAACGCGTCGCCTCCTTGGAGTTCACGCGATAGCCGACAGAGATAATAGCATCGAGGTTGTAAAAAGCCGTTTCATTACTTTGAGTTTTTCCCTCAATAGCTCCATGCTGAGTGGTAATTTCCATTTTGGAAACAACCACTTCCTCCCGAAGTTCGCCGCTCTCGAAGATATTCTTCAGATGCTTACTAATTGCCGGTACTTGCACCCCAAACAATTCCGACATAGCCTTCTGCGTCATCCAGAGCGTTTCGTCCCGGACAACCACCTGCACTTTCTCCGAATACTCGGGAGTGTTGTACAATATGAATGCTATATCTCTCACCTTTCAATTTTGGGCTTTCAGCATTCAGCATTCAGCATTCGGCTTTTTTCTGACTTCTAACGACTAACGACTAACGACTGATGGCCTTTCACCTTGTATCTTGCACGCACATACGCGAAGCGGCGCACAAAAGGCGCTGCAAAGGTACTGCTTTTTTTTGACATACACAAGCGTAGAGCAAAAATTACACACTTTTCCGCAAAAATGAACACAAAAAAGCGCAAACAATTATCCGAAATCCCTACCAAATCGCATCATTTCGTGTTCTGAGATGCCACATTGACGAGCAATCTGACGTGCATTTACTTTCGTGACGCTCGCCTTCGATGCTTTAAGCCTAAGTCTTGTATAATACGCCCCATTTCATCATCTTTGGCGATATAGAGGATGCTTTCGTCTAGGCCTAACGCAAATAGGATGCGCAAGTAGATGCCTATCGCGACTGTTGGCAGCCCCTTCTCGACACGCATAACAGTCAACTCGCTGCAACTCGCTCGCTCGGCAATCTGCGCGATACTCAGGTCCCGACGCAAACGCGCCAGACGTATCTGTTCACCTACAATCCGTAGATTATGCTCCGCTCTACGCGGCAGATGGGTAGCTATTGTACTCTTTGACATGCTCGTAACCTTTCTAATAATATAGCAGAATGCAAAATCTACTATATTTTATGATATTTTAAAATCAGCGTGCAAAGGTACGGCTTTTTCCCCATATCTGCAAATAAAATACTCGTTTTGCGCCATTTTTCGAAAAAAAAGCACATTTTTCTTGCGTATTCCGTTTTTTTGTCGTACCTTTGCACTCCGAATCGAAAAAAAGCGCAATCGAACTGAGTAAGTTCTGTCTAAACTCAATCGAAATGCTAGCGAAGCGATATTTCGATTGAAGAGGAGCAACAGCGGCGAGTTAAACTCGCGAACGTGAGTTTCAGTCTCGCAAAAAAGCGCAATCGAACTGAGTAAGTTCTATCTAGACTCAATCGAAATGCTAGCGAAGCGATATTTCGATTGAAGAGGAGCAACAGCGGCGAGTTCAACTCGCGAATGTGAGTTTCAGTCTCGCAAGCTTGTTGCGACGAGCCGTGATGGTGGAATCGGTAGACACGAGGGACTTAGACCCAAAAGAGATCTTTAAAACAAAAGGTAATGAGTGCTCAGGGAGAAATCTCTGAAGTAGAAGTGGGCTAATTCGGCGAAGGTGGCAGCCTCAGAAATGCCAATAACGCCGAGCTAAGTGGAAGCCGCAAGGCAACCTAAATGTGTAGAGACTATACACCCACAACCTAAGTCCGCAAGGATATGGTTAAGACATAGTCCAAGCATTTCGCTAATTGATCTGGAGCGATATGTACGAAAATCCCTTGGGCAGTGATGCCTGTGCGGGTTCGACCCCCGCTCGCGGTACCAACCAAACACAATGAGAGCCGGCCTAATGGTCGGCTCTCAGTGTATCTGCCCTAATCTGCATTGCCTATAATCCCAGCGCCATTTCCGGCGAGATATTCAATTTGAGACACATCGTACGTGCCAGCGAGAGAGAGGGTTCGGTCTTACCATGCATGATCTCACTCATGCGCGGAGAACTAATTCCCAGCAGCTCTGCGGCCCCCTTTTGCGTCAATCCCATCTCGTACAAACGGAGTTTGAGCACTTCCGCCAACGAAGGCGTTGCAATCGGGTAATGTACGTCCTCATACTCTGCCACAAGGTCGGAAAGAAGCGACAACTCAATATTCTCCGGAGAATCTTCCGGCACATTATCGCCCCAGGTCAACGGCAGCAACTCTTCGATACGAGCCATCGCTGCTTCATACTCTTTTTCGGTCTTAATCTGTGCCATTGTTACAAATTTTGGATGTCAGTTATTTTATCATATTCAGCATGCGTACCGATAAAACGGATAAACACATGTTGCGGAGTAAACTTAATAACAACTACCAAGCGATAGTCATTGCCTTTGATATTGAACACATAATGCTGGTTGCCCACATAATCCACAGAATTGAATGTCTGCTTGATATCCTGCAGGCTTTTCCATTCAGCTTCTTCTGTTTTGGTGTACCATTCATCCAGAGCTGCTTTAGATTGCGGATGGATGGAATAATACTCTATTATTTTCTTTCGTGCAATGACGCGCATTTGGTGTTTAGTTTTGTTTCACGCTGCAAAATTACAATAAATTTTCCAGATTTCCAAATATTTTTCCGAAATTCGTAATATTTATATTGTTTTTGACAATTTTGCGACACTTTTTGGAGCCAAGTAACACAATAATAGCCTGCAAGCTGAAACCTGCAGGCTATTTCCTATCACCTATAACCGTTAACCATTAACCGTTACATGCACGTTTTCTTTTAAGGAACGGGCGCAGGCACATGTACGCGCATGCGAGAAGCATCAGAGGGAAGAACGGCAAAACACAGTTTAATATCTCAAAGTACTAAAAAAGGCTAAAAATTAGTACTTGCAAGTACTTTTTTGAACACAATCGACCAAAATAACATCAATTTAGTATCTCCAGGTACTAAAAATGGCTAAAATTTAGTACTTGCAAGTACTTTTTTTGAGAAAAAGTTTGCACAATTCATTTTTTTGTTGTACCTTTGCGGCAAAATTTCAGATCGCTATGGAACAAAAAGACGTACAATCCATTATCAAGACGTATCACAATTTCCTTTCAACGGTAAATTTGGATTATCAGCGCCCCCTCATTCATTCCATTAACTGGGAGGACCGGTTGATAGAAATCAAAGGTGCTAAGGGTGTCGGAAAAACCACACTTATGTTGCAGCATATACTGCAAACATTCTCCAACGTAGATGATACCTTATATGCGTCTTTGGATAATTTGTGGTTCCAATCTTATTCGTTGAAAGATTTGGCGGATTGGTTTTACGCGCAAGGCGGAAGGTATCTATTCTTGGATGAGGTACATTACTATCCACATTGGCAGACTGCCATCAAAAATCTGATAGACGAGTATGCTGACTTGCACATTGTTTTTACGGGTTCGTCCATGCTGCAATTAGAAGCCGGGGAAGGCGATTTGTCGCGCCGATTGATGGACTATCATCTGCCGGGTTTGTCCTTCCGCGAGTATCTGCGGTTTGAGGGGATAGCAGATTTCCCGAGTTATAGTCTGGAGGAGATACTACAACAACATGTGCAGATCTCTTTTGCTGTAAAAGCGAAACTTGGTAGTATTCAACCGCACTTTAATGCCTATTTACAGCACGGTTATTATCCCTTCTACAAAGCTGTGCAAGCGGGCTATGAGATACGTCTGCAACATGTGGTCAATCAAGTGTTAGAGAGGGACTATCCATTGATAGACGATGTGACGGTAGCTACCATAGAGAAAACCAAGAAAATGCTGATGGTCTTGGCGCAGAGCGTTCCGCAGATGCCAACGATGAGCACGTTGTATAGTCAATTGGAGACAGGCAGAAACCAAGGTTTGAAAATGTTCTATGCCTTGGACCGTGCTGATTTGCTGATGTTACTAACGGATAAGACAAAGAGTCTCAAAACGCTCAGCCGACCGGAGAAGATATTCCTCCACAATACGAATCTGATGTATGCGTTGGGAACCAATACAGAAATCGGTACCGTGCGTGAGACCTTCTTCTTGAATCAATTATCGGAAGTGGTACCGGTTCATTATCCGGCTAAGGGCGATTTTCTGGTAGATAATAAATATCTGTTTGAGGTTGGAGGGGCAAATAAAACTTTTGAGCAAATCAAAGATATTGCGGACTCATTCTTGGCAATAGATAATACAGAGACGGGATATAAAAATCGCATTCCATTATGGATATTTGGATTTTTGTATTAAAACAACCCGCATCTATCAGATTATGCGTCAGCGGAACATGACCAAACGCGAGTTGGCGCGCCTTACCCGCACCTCTCCTACATCATAATAGCCTGCAAGCTGAAACCTGCAGGCTATTTCCTATCACCTATAACCGTTAACCGTTAACCGTTACATGCACGTTTTCTTTTAAGGAACGTGCGCAGGCACATGTATGCGCATGCGAGGAGCATCAGCGGCAGGACCGCATCGCCGAGAGGCTGTGGGTTGCCAGGCAACTTGCGTGCCCCGGAGTTGTTACGATCGGAGGTATAAGCCTCCTCGTTGACTGTTCCGTCGGAATTCAGCGTACTGCAAAATGTCGAAGTATTCGTATAAGTAGGCATTGCGCTCGTTGATTGGAACGTAGTGCTCGGAGCCGTTGCCGGCGTGAAGGCAGGTCCTGCGACCTGTCTTCCGCTCGGCTGATAAACCGGGTATTCTACTGCATTAGCTTGCACGCCTATAAGCGCCAGCATCATAACCATCAAAATATATCTCATTTCTTTCATTTTTTAGTCCTCCTTTCGTCTTATTTTACCAATGCTCCGTCTGCGCTATATACGCGTCCGTTAATCATAATATACATCTTATCATTATAAATGATCTTCTGCGCTTTCGGCATCTCGCCGTCCAGATTCGTTACACCTGTAGGTGTCAGCGGAGCGTTGAACGGTGTGGCACTAATCATAAAGCGGTTCTGTCCATCACCGTTCTCCCATACAAAGTCATAAGTGTTTCCAGTCTGGATACGTGTAGAGGTCTCCGTCTTGATATCATTGAGATATAGTTCATTGTCACCCTCATACGTCATAGAGAATGTATACTCACGCTCGCTTGACGGTACAAACTTCAAAACTTGACCTGCTAACTCCGGAATAGCAGCAATATCCAAATTGCCTAATTCGCTCGGCACACACAGCAGCGGGTTGGACAGCTCACCGCCTTCCATATGGCGAGCATCCCAACCATTGTCAAATGCCTCAGAGAAGGCCGGATGAGCAAACAGATATACATCATAACCTGTTGTCTGACCACTTACTACCAAGCGCAATCCTTCAACTTCTGCAGGATCTACCTTTTCTGCTTTCGCCATTCTGCGTTTCGGTGCCAAGATAGTAGCTTGTCCCTCACCGTTTTCATATAAATATGCATTTGCGCGAACAAGTCGGTCATAATCCATCGTTAAAGTATGTGTACTTGCAACTGTTATACAGAAAGCCTGCATTGATGGGATCATACGGAGATCTTCTGGCCATACTGCTGTTTTTGCTGCATCAACAGATACACTCGTCCATTTACCTGCGCCTTCACCTTCTTCACCGGTGCCACGAACATCATCATGACCAGTGCGGTACATATACAACGTAGCCTCAGCTCCATCAAAGTCAGATGTTTCGAATTGTGCAATATCGATCGGCGCTGTCCATGAGTTAGCAATCATGTTATCACCATCTACTCCACCACTATGAACCGACAAGGTCATGTTCTGCGTTCCGGTCGGAGCTAAAGTTCCGCTCAGTTCGAACGTCTCGGGTGCCCAATGCGAGATACAATAGGTCATGAAGTGAGCATCCGATGTTTCGCTGTCATTGCTACGACTCCACCAATACGGATTGCCTTCATCGTAATACCATACCTCTGCGCCTGGGAATGCCGAACCCAACGTCATTCCACTAACAGGAACACCCACGTATGCAAAGTTCGGAGTTACGCCATCGTTATCATAGCCGGCTTTACTATACATCTGGACTGTTGCCTTAGTCGTACCCTCCTCATTATTCAATATCAATGCTCCCTGCTTGGTAGACGAGGCCTCTATTGTTATATCTTTCTCAGACGTTGCAAAACCATTCATGAAATCAGGGCCGGTTACGGCTTGTATCCTGTCTGTTACAATCAGCATTCCTGTCGAAGCAATAGTTAAACTTCCATCTACATCAACATCACGGAAGGTGCCATCCGTTGCAATCTTAACACTCGCTATCTTGCGTGTGTCAGAAACTGTGACAGGTTGCGTTATTCGTGCCTCCTGATTACTCGTCGGTACGGTTCCGGAACGCCAGTTCAGCGGATTCTCCCATTTATTATCTCCTGCGTCATTGGTAAAGTAACTCGAGCAGTCGCTGATATCCTCTGAGCGTTTCTTCGTCAGATATTGCAGTGCATTGACTACTATCTGCTTTCCATCCTTCGACAAACGCTCCATTGCATAACTATTGATACCCAGCACCATCATACGTGCAGTCATCACTTTCTGACGCTCTACACCCACTTGCAAATCGGTTCCTGATCCATTATCCGTCGTTCCTAACGGCAATAGATCCTTCATCTCGCCTACCGTAAAGCCTTGCAGTGCGGCCGTATCTGACGCATGAGTACTCTTGCTGGTAGCATCCAAATCGGTATAACGATGAGCCGTACTATCTACGATATTTACTTGGAATAAAGCATCGTCACCATAACCGAACTGTTTTAGAGTCGTTCCTTCGAAGATCTCGTGATCCTTACATTGCAGCATCATGTTATACTGACGCTCACTTGGCGTGGTACGACTACCGATTACACCCTTCGCGCGCCAATTATCCAAACCACTTACGTAAGCTTCCATCGTCAGCAACGGACGAACATCTATCATCGCACCACCTATTGCATCCACATAACTGCTACCATTCTTACCCTTTGTTCCGGTATTTGGGTAGTCGGTTATACAGATTAGGTCAAACTGCGAATAGTACTCACGAATCAGAGGAATACTATCTGTCGCATAGATATTGGTAGCCAGAATCTTAAAGGTGTCTTTCAGTACCTGATACAGAGCTAAACCGGTTGATTGACTTGCCTTTATTCCGTCTGTCCATGCATCCTCTGAGAACGTCTTTTTCGCATAATTCGTTCCGGCTACGACAAACGCCAATTCATGTTTGTCGGTTGCAACCTGCTTGTGAATAGTAATCGCCGCAGATGTTTCGGTATTGCCGCACACATCTTCCACTACAATTTGCAGAGACACATTTCCTACTGTCATACCGGAAGGAGCCTTACCTTGCAGGAATACAGTGTCTGAACCGGCTTTTTGATATACCGTGCAGCCGCCTAAATCATCAGTCAAATCTTCATCATCTGCCTTTGCTCCTACGAACGAACAACCATCACCTAACTTGAACAACGGAATATCCGGTGTCACACGACCGTTTTTAATATACCATTGATTAACCAGTTTAGTCACACTCACAGATGCCGAACGGTTCACTACCTTTATGTTGTTGGTCGCTACGGCACATGTAGCACCCGTCACCTTCGCATTGTAGGTTCCGGCTACCTTCGTTGCCAACGTTGTGCCGTTAATGGTATAGTTATCACCGTCGTGCGTTACTTGCGAACCATCTTTCCACCATGTCACCGTTGTATTGGATGTTGTATGTCCGGAGATAGTCAGCGTTACTGCTTCCGTGCTACACTTAGTTACTGTGCTACCGGAAACGCTAATGGTCGCACTCGTGGTAGCCGCAATAGAACCGGCCTTTAACTCGCACGCCAGCGCGGGCACATTAATAGTATAAGACTTAGTCGCTCTCATGTAACATCCTGAGCGAGCCATCGTAGCAGTGATAGTTGCCTCACCTCCCGACGCGCCGGCTACGATATCCACCTCGCCGGTAGTGCTATTAACCGTCGCTACTTCCTCATTGTTCGAACTATACGTGATAGCGCCTAATGAGTTCGTCGCAGAGGTTTGTTGGGCAACTACCGAGAAGTTTGCATCAGCTTGAGCCTTAACGATCTTCTTAGCCGTACCATCCCAACCGGATATATCAGAAGGTGCATAACCCGACTTCCATTCCAAAGTCGTGGTTGTTCCTGTTCCTGCACCGTCCGAACCTGTAGGTACCAACTCTATAAGCACATTCAATTCTTTGGCATCTGTAGTAGTAAAGCGAACACCCTTTTTACCTCCATATGTAAAGTCCAAAGATACTTCTTTTACTTGTATAGCATCACTTTTTGCAAAAGTAAAGTTTTCGGAAGTAGTACCATTCGATACAGATACCGTAGAAGCCGCAGAACCCACATTTATACCAATAATACGTACTTTGCTAAACGACAAGGATGAATTCGTCCAAGTGATAGTCGCCGATTTGGTTCCTAATTTAAATGCTCTCATCGTCGCTCCGGAAGTTGTGGCCACGAAAGTCTGAGTACTTTGAGCCCAATATTTACCGGCATCGGTAGCACTAATACTAAATTCATCCGCTGATGTCTTATCGGTAAATGTAGGCGAAGAGGTTGAACGCCAAGTATTTGCAGTCTTCAAAGCCTTATAGGCAGCAGAGCCAAGTCCCGTTCCGGTACTATTGGATTTTCCTACCACATACACATCCGTACTTGCGCTGCCCGAAGAACACTTGTCATAATCCAAGTCCGTAGCAAACAAACTATCATTATACGTCGCATTGCCCGGCAACTCAAAATGGATATCGGTCAACTTCGCTTGAGTCGTATCAAATGCCGCAGTTAAACCAAACGTCAGGCTGAACGTCTTCGAAGCATCATTCACACTCTTACTCGTTATCACAATACCTTCACCGGCAGTAATCATGTCGGTCGTCAGCGTCGGTGTCGATGCGTTACCGGCGTTGATTGTACCGGTTAAGGTGTAACCGCCACCACCATACGTCGGGTCAGTATTCACGCCACCTAACTGCACATTACCCCAAACAATCGTCGGGTCTATCTTCGCTGCATTCACAACAATGCGGAACGCATCTGTTGTGTCATTACCGCAGTCATGTACTAATACTGCCCAGTAATACTTCGTACCAGTCGAAGCTATCGAAGGTGAGTAAGAAGACGATGTTGCGCCACTTATCGCACTTGCAGAGGATACATCATCACTCGTATATTCCAACCATTTATACGTTACTCCCGTTGCATCTACCGGTGTTACGGACAATGCATCTGCCGTACCTTCTGCGGTTACAGTATAGGTCAACTCGCCATAATCAGTACTTGCTACCTGAGCTTTGTTGCTCGTCCATTTAGCATACAGCGTCATGTTGTTCGTTACTTTGTCGGAAGCAAACGTCCATACATTCGTACAAGCGGCTTCTTTGTACCATCCGCCGAAGGTGTAACAGTCAGCGCTCGGATCAGAAGGAGCACTGATCGTGGTATTCGGAGTAATATTCGTCGTAGCGGATATTGCATCGCCATGGCCGTTCAAATTGTAAGTAACGGTGTATTTCGCACTCGAACTACATACCTTAATACGCATCGTGCGAATCCATACGCCCTTCGGAGAATCTCCACCCGTATCCTTATTCTTAATACCGAAATACTGGGTACCTACACCGATAGCAAATGCTTTCTCAGTGGTTTGTCCGGCACTATAAGCATTCCAATTGCTGTTGTCTGTCGTCATGCGGCACTCGCCGTCTTCCATCTTTCCGTAGAAATAGACAGAGTCAATGACATAACCAGAAGCAGCAGTTATCAGGAAATAGTTATCCTTCGACTTTCCTATATTAAGCGAACCTGATTTCTGCACATGGTTGCTTCCGCTGATGGAAATATGGGTAGTTGCCTCATCGTCGTTATCAATCTCATTATAATCTCCGTTCGCATACGTATGCGACGTTCCCACAGGTGTATACGTCGAACCTGTCTTCCATATATAATCGGGAAGCGTAGTACAACTTGCCGATCCGGATACAGAGATCGTATAACTTGCACTTCCGGCTGCGTAACAGGTCGTACTTACTGTCTGCGCATCTGTGCTGGCAGTAATCGTAGTCGATCCCGTCGATACAAGTGTTACCGCACCCGTCGTCTCATTAACTGTTGCTACACTCGGGTTGCTCGACGAATACGTTACACCCGTCAAACTATTTGGATTCGTTACCGTCTGCGTAAAGCCTTCATCATCCGTTGCCTTGCTGTACGAAGCAGTAGCAAACGACAAACCTGCTGCCGTTCCGCTATTTACCGTCAACGAATACGTAGCTTCCGAAGCACAATAAGTGCTTTGCGCAGCAGCAGTCGCTTTAATCGTCGTTGTACCTGCGCCTACGATTGTTACTTCGCCATCACTTTCCACTGTAGCCACAGAAGTATTCGTGGACGAATAAATGATACCCGTCAGACTATTGCTGTTCGACAGCGTATTTGTAAACGCAGCATCGCAAATAGTTTTCGTCACAGACGCGGTCGCATAACTCAATCCACCTTCCGTACAATCATCACAACCACTTACATACAAACTATCCAGATACGTTTTGTCATCAACCAATGTTATCGAGAAACTATCCGTTCCGATAACACCATCTGCACTCGTTACTGTATATGTCTGCGTAAAGAAATTATAACTGCTATTACCGGATGTCGTCGCAACACTTGCAGGACTACAATTATTGCCGCTTACTTTAAAGCCACATGTCTGACTCTTGCTGTTATTGGTATATCCACCTATCTTGATGGTTGCTCCCGACTTCAGCGTTCCGGAAGAAAGACGAACAGTTATTTTCTTTGTCGAGGCATCAAAGATGATACCGTATTTATCATTTCCGCTGAAAGATACATTAGCCGTAGATGTGTTAGTTACTGTACCGCCGGTTATGGAACCTTTTAACTTTGTATCGTCAAATGTTCCACCTACTGATACCGAATAATCGGATTTTTTCTTTGCATCATCGATATAGAAGCAATCACCACTACTTGGATCTGCCCACTGCGCATAAAGTATCGTATCTTTAGAGATAGTAAAGGTGTCACCCGCCTTGAAACTCGTTCCGGTGCCATCCGATTTGGTATTCCAGCCACTAAAGATATTACCTGATTTAGCATAAGCCGCTCCACCAGCGCCATTAGATTTTACGGTCACAGTAGTACCGCTACTTACACCATAGGCCGTCTCATCAGCCGTAAAACCGGTCGCCGCACCATTACCATTATACGTCACATAGTAACATGTGCCACCACCTCCGCCGGCATTGTATATAACAATATTATCTAAGCCCGCATGTTTGTCGGAAGAACCTGTTGTCAGTTTAAATCGAACTTTTCCTGAATATTTCGGGGATTTACCATGGATGTCTACTGTATACGGGGCTGCACGCCATGTTTTGGTCGAGCCGGAAGACATTGCAACATTAGATTTCAATTGAATACTATCTGTTCCATCCTTTTTTACACCATATACTGCTATCCTTGGATTACTGTTATCCGTTGAAGCACTATTAAATTTAATACTATCAATATTGGTATACGAATCATTCGTTGTAATAGTGATTACACCTGAACTGTTGTCTGTAAACGATGACGCCAAGAAATAGCCATCTAATACCGGAATGTTTTGAGTTGTGGCATTAACAATACTATAACTAGCATTTGAGCCATTACTTGCAATGGTTAAACCGGTAGCATTTCCAGTATTGAAGTTAAACGTCGTTGTAGTTGTCGCGCCGTCTGAACAATTCGTCTGCCAACTTGCGTAAGCCGTCACATTAGCGGTCGGAGTATAACCTGCTCCTGCTGCCTTCGTCGTACTACCAATGACCCATCCTTGGAACGTATATCCGCTCTTAGTAGGTTCACTCGGCATAGTTATCTCCGCCCCAGCCGATGCCTGCGTGATAGAACTCTGCGAACTACCGCCATTCGTATTAAACGTTACCGTGTATAACGTAGCAGGTGCACTATAGTCACAAGCTTTGCTTGCAATCTCCGAATCCGTACAGTTAGTCTGATAAGCAATCGCCTTGACTGTACAATCTGCAACTATGCTAAATGCACTGCTATAAACAGTACCGGTGCTACTGGTCGGATTAGTACCATCAGTGGTATAACGAACGGTGGTTCCAGCAGGAACGGTAATTGTCACCGTGTTATCACCATTGTCGGTAATAGTCGGCGTATTACATTTCCAGTGCGGGAAGAACTCTTGTGCCGCATTCGTGGTATAACTACCGCTCAGCGCATAAGCTAATGCACCGCCGTCACTCGTCGACCAACCGTCTTGCGTGTGCCCGCCATAAGTGAACGTGCTACCCGGCAACGTGAAGTTTACACCGTGTGTCTTGGTTTCACTGGCCTTTGAACCGGTTCCGTTAGTACCTTTATTATAAGAAATAGTATAGGTCTTCAGCGTAAAGCTTGCAGCAATAGTTGTATTGCCTGTGACTACATAGTTCGCAGCATAAGCATTGCCGTTAATCGTCACCGCACTTGCGTCATATCCGTCATCTGCCTCAGCCGTTATCGAAGTCAACACAACCGTGTGCGCCAAGTCGGCATAACCGCTGGTCAACGTAGATGCCACATTCGATGTATTGGTATAATTGACTGTAATCGTACCATGCTCGTACGGACTAATCGTCACGCGGTCGGTCTTCATGCCGTTTTGCTGACCATACTCATAGAATTCACAGTTGTCGTTGTCCGAGCTCGATCCTGTGCTATGACTCGTGGTCGGAGTAAACGTCACAGCGTCAGCCGTTACCGGCGAACCCTCAAAGCCCATCGCTGCTGTAATAGCTTCATTTGTTGCAGGATCACTATCTTTCGTCCAGAAGATATTACCGGTTCCTTCACCTTCATTATTCGCAATGTGCCAGTACTCGAAGCCGTTGTACTCTGCCGTAGTAATTTTGTACAAGTTAGCTGTACCCGGCACAAGCGTCATCTGTGTTTTATTGTTGTGGGTGCCTTTACCAATACGGTACCACGGAGCAGAAGCCCAGTTGAGCACACTATTATCCCAGTAAATGACTTTTCCTTCTGCTTGATCACCTGCCGGATAAACAACAGATACTTTCATCTCCGAACCTAATAAGCCTGCTGAGAAATCAAAGTTAAAGGTATAAGTTGCCGACTTGCTGCTGGTGGTAACTTTACAATCAGCATCATGAGGCATAGTCCAGTTGGAACAGTTACTGCTCGTCATACCTGTTGCATCGGAGTTTCCATACCAATTGTTACAACCATCCGTCACGCGGAACTTATAGGTTGTACCGCCTGTCAGGCTCAGCGAAAGCGTTGCGTGAGTAGCATCCACTTTTTCCAATACGTGGTTACTGATATCTCCTCCGCTTGAGTTCTTCAAGTAGAACTGCATGCACTTCAGTTCGAACTCTGCGCTGGTTGTGGAACATGCGCCGTAAGAGATGGTACAAGTATACTTGCCTGCATCTGAAGCCGCAGCATTGTCGATTGTATAGGTGCTACTCGTTGCGCCATCTATATCTGCGCCATTCTTCTTCCATTGATAAGTAACAGGACTGCCTGCAGGACTTCCTGTCGGAGCTGCTGTCAGCACGACATCATCGCCCGGATAGAACCAATAACCGGATACTTCATTCACCGTTGCCGTCACATTCACCGTCGTCGGGGCTACGCAATCTGCTACCCAGTGCGGATACAAGGTAATAGCCGCATCGGTGGTATAACTGCCGCCTAAGTTATAGTCCTTTGTACGACCATCCTCATTAATTGACCATCCATCATATACATAGCCAGAACGCGTAAAGGCACTGCTACTGCTGGAAAGCGTAAAACTCGAACCGGCGGTTTTTGTGCCGGAAGCCAATGAACCAGATCCGTACGTGCCTGCTGCATAAGATACGGTATAGCCCGTAATAACTGCCGAAACACGACCTATGTAGTTGTTCTTGCCAGTATTGCTTATACCGAGTGTTAATGTACCAGTTTGATTATTTAGTGTTATCTCCTTCATATTGGAAATAACTTGCGCATTGGTATTTCCATCGTCTAATTTTGTAGAAGGATTTGCTTGTGCTGTGCTATTTACAGTTAATCGGTAATCATCTCCCGTTCCGTAAGCATTATAAGAAATTTTTACCGTAGCTATCTTTCCTGTCGGAATAACAATCAACATGCTACTTGTTCCACCGAGGAACTTAGCTAGAGCCGAAATAGCATTATTTTTTTTATCCCAACCAGCGGCACTTACTCTATACTCCACTCCGGTTGATGCATTCGTGAATGTTTTACTTCTTTCCGTTGAGTCTTTTGCCACCCAGCCATAACCGGTAAAGCTTTTGAACTTATCACCATAGTTGTTATCAATGAAGCTGAACACTTTGCCGGAGATATTATCCGTCCAGTGTGCATATAGAGTAATATCTGCTGTCGGAGTATAGGATGCACCTCCATTGCCGATTTTCGTTCCGGCACTATACCAGCCTTCAAATGTATAACCACTCCAAGTCGGTGTCGGCAACGTTACCGAAGCACCGGATGAAGCTTGTGTCGCACTTGTAGGCGTTACACTTCCACCTCCGTTGACATTATATGTAACCGTATAGAGTGTTACAACTTCTTCCCATTGTGCCGTGAGAGTGATATTACTTGAAATGTCTTGGATAGTTACACCGTCATCTAACAATGTACCCGCTGTCTTTGTAGAACCACCTACTTTTACATCCACATTTGCTACCCAACCGGTAAAACTATAGCCAGTCTTGGTATAAGCATTAGTCGTAACTGCTTGGTCTGCTTCACAAGCAATACTGCTGATGCTGCTCATAGAACCGCCCGTATTATCATTTCCTGCAAACGAAATAGTATAGGTCGGAGCGGTATACGTTCCCCAAGAACCAGCGCCCCAGTCCGTAACGGTCCAACAAGTATCATTGCCCGTAGGAACTGTCAGGTTGTCCGTTTGGTTCCATCTATTATCCCAATTGTTGGCCGCCTTTGAGCCATCCATTCGGCATAAAATAACTTTGTCGTAGCCAGAAGGAATTGTCGCTTTGAAACAAGGCGTACAAGCATTGTACGAAGCGAAATCCACCCAGCCAGTTCCGTCACCTGCACTTTTAAAGTAGTATGCTGCAAATCTCGCTGCTGGATCTGCGGTATTCCAGATTCCATTCGGCTTGAGATAGATGTTCTTGCCTGAAGAAGCAGCTAAAACATACTTTACTCCTAGTGCTTTCCAATCTGTGCTACTAGATGCCAACTTGAAAACAAGATAATATTTTCCTCCGCTTGTATATATATCGGAACTCGAGAAGGAAACATTGTTATACACCTTATTTCCCATAGCTATACCACGAGTTTCATCTTTTACTGTTCCATTCGTTTTATATATATACAACTTACGATCCGCTTGGTCTCCACTCCCTTTCCAGCCCACAGTACCAGACGCAGAAGCAGAAGGCACCTCAACATATATCGCGTTTGAACCAACAGTATTTTTTATCTTTACTTCTGAAAACTCATAAGTAAATGTTCCGGTAGGAGACTGCGTGAAATTAGAAGCGGCTATCGTCCAATCCGCTGCATCCGCCCACGCCATACCGATATTGGCGATACTCATCACGAGTACGGCAAAAATCATCGCAAGATTTCTGAGGTAGCCTCGGTGTGACATTAGCCTTGACTGTCGGTTGACCGTCGGTTGACCGTCGGGATTAGACGCACTGACTGCCATCCCATTTCTCTTACTGCATCCCCGCAGCATTTCGATTAAGTTAACGTTTTTCATTGTATTTAAGTGTTTTTAATTTTATTCATTGGTTATATTCCTTCTTTTCTTCGTAATGTTCTTTTGCTATTGCAATAGCACGTTGCAACTTCTCTGCCAATACTTTTTTGTCCGGCAACTGAGTATAGTATTGTGCAACTTTTATGGGACTTTGCTCATCCAACATTAAATACTCAATGTGCTCCGTATTTCCCTCCGAACAAAGAATCAGTCCTATCGGCGATTCCTCGCCCTCACGACGCTCATTTTGATTCAAATAGCGAAGGTACAACCGCATCTGCCCTTCATGTTCGGGTTTGAACTTACCCAACTTGAGGTCAATCGCCACTAATCTTCTCAACCCTCTATGATAGAAAAGCAAGTCTATGTAATAATCCGTCGCATCTACCGTAATCCGTTTCTGGCGAGCAAGAAAAGCAAAATCTGTGCCCATTTCACTCAAAAACTCTTGCATCTGAGCAATAATCGCTCCTTCCAGATCTTTCTCCGAGAACACGTCAGGCAAACCCAGTGCGTCCAAGAAATAACTACTTCTAAATACCAAATCCGGTACAAGCGTATTCTTTTCTTCCGCCTCTGTTAACGTTTGACGTATAACTTCTTCCGAACGGCGACTGATAGCCGTACGTTCATATAATTGGCTATCTATTTTGTCAGCCAAAGTGCGGGTGTCCCAATGCTCATAATGGCACATCTGCATATAGAACTTACGTGCAAGTGGATCAGAAATATACATAATAGACTTTAACTGCGTCCAACTGAATTGTCTCTGCACTGCGGAGACAATGTCATCTTTTGTAAAAGTCTCTGCAGCGCGGAGACAATGTCTTAATGTCTTCTCACTCCACCCTTTCCCATAACGTTCCGTCAAACGGACAGACAGATTTTTGACAATCTGTTTGCCATATTCAGCACGCTTATTGTATAGCACATCCTCCTTTATGCGCTTACCCACCTGCCAATTGGTCATACAAACTTCCGCATTGACATACACCGCGACTCTTGTTCGTGTCTCGTCGATGATATGACATACATCAGCATAGAGATTCTGACTCTCCGGCATGCTGGAAATACTATTTGCTAATTCTTCTGACATTTCTTTTCTCTCTATTTCTCTAACTCCCTCATCCATTCATTCGCTCTATAATACGCCACCTTTTTTGACTCTTTATCCGTGCTCATACGCGGGCGAAGGGTGAGTCGGGCTACAGAAAAAACACACTTTTTAAAGTATGTATTCCTCTTTCATGGTGTTAATTTGATCATTGTACTTACAAAAACGGGTGCAAAGATATAAAAAAGATTTTATATCCGCAAATTTATGAGATGAAAAATGGGCCGTTCGTCAATTTGTACCCAAATTTTCGTCAATTTATCCCACATTCAAAAAAACAAAGCGTGCTCAACTTCTTGTAAAAAGTTTTTCATTGTATTTTTGTGTTTATTTCTATTTTTTTGATGTCGAATGTGATTCGACGGCAAGGGACGAAGGCGTGCTATTTAATGTAGTTGAGTATTACTTCCGGATCGACGCCCATCTTGGTTATTGCCGACATCTTACGTCCCATATCCTTCAGCGAATGACCGCAATGGTACAGACAATCATCGATGATCAGCCATCTGTCGTGAGATGGATTTGTCCATTTATGCGTTTGAACAGGCATCACTCCCGTTGCTGCATTATGCGCATCACGCAGAGTCGTATGTAAACCATTTGAGTAAATATCAGCCGTCACAACATTCGCACGTACATCAAGCATGTCAAAAGTTGCAGCATCTATATACTCGTCAATAATTATTATGCGTTTCTGCGCCGACTTCATCAACTTCTCAAGCAATAGTCGGGCTTCAAAAAACTCTCCACCAAAAAAGACTTGCTCCACCGGAGGCATATTGGTCCGAACAAAGAAATCTATCTTCTCCTGGTGTTTGTGTAGTTCGCTTTCTATTGCCATCATCCTACTATCTTGCTGTTCAAACCGCGAATCCAACTGGCGTTGCATTGCCAAGAGTTGCTGATTAATGGCATAGCCCCGTAAGATATATTCTTTCACTATCCTATTCGCCCATCTGCGAAATTGTACACCTCTTTGACTCTTTACCCGATAGCCCACGGAAATGATGACATCAAGGTTATATAACTTTACTGGTTTATCGGAATTAGGAAAGTGCAAATTTTGCACATTGCTTTTTTCATCTAATTCCCCATCAGCAAAAATGTTATTGATATGGCGAGTGATTACCGTTCTGTCTTTCTGATACAATTCTGACATCTGCGCCTGCGTCAGCCACACCGTCTCGTCCGCCAATTGCACATCCAACTGCACAGCATTATCCGCACTGCGGTAAACTACAACCGTTTCATCACTTGGGTTATATGTTTCTATCTCTTTTTGCATTTTTTTGTCAAAAAATTTGCGTATATCATTTTTTTGCCGTACCTTTGCACCGCTTAATCCCGGTAACCTCTGATTCGTCAAGTTATCGGGTCTTGTTTTTTTATACCCGCTTTACACCTTACTCCTCCATTCTTTCACTCGTTCGTTCCTTCATCCTTATTCATCCCAACGCTAAACCAACTTCACAGACATATAGAAGCGGTTACTCCCAGCCTCCATTCTAATTCCCCCGAATTCGGGGGTTTTAAAATTTGGATTGGTTCGCTTTTTCTCGAAACTGTTATTTCGAGCAGGGAACGAACTAAGGGTTTCAATTGTCGGATGTCATCCGACTCAATGGACGACGTTGTTTTTCTACTGCTGCTCGTTAGCCTGACATTACGGTTATCTTAGGACTAAAGTCTAGGATTACTCTTACTTGCCTCTTACTTGCCTATTAGTTTATATCACTTTTTTTACTTAGTCCTTTTTGGAATCTTCGGCTTTTCTTCTTCTCTCTTCCTCGTACCGCGCTTCCGTCGCCGCAAAGCCTATCGGATTCATAGGTTTGCGTTTCTTGGCAGTCAAAGAATCTACCTTCACTGCCAATTCCACCAAAGACTCGTTGATAGCTTCCATCTGTGCACCCACTAATTCATTCGTGTCATTCTGATCCCGCAAAATATCCTCTACATAGTTCCGCAACTTTTCTACCTCTAATTCTAACTGATCTTGACGGATTGTCGTTTCTGCTACAGCAGAGAATGTCTGCCTCATCCACGTGAAGGCTCGCATAATTTGGATATTAATCTGTACTGCGACTTTTGAAGTCAGCACACTACTTAACATTGCTACTCCATTTTCTGTAAAAGCATAAGGCAGATATTTGCTATGTTCTCCGCGCCCATTTTCTATGGTGCCATTTTGGCACCTTAAAGAATTATATTCCTCGCGGGATAATTCTATCATAAAATCTGCAGGAAAACGCTCTATATTACGCTTGACTTGACGTTTGAGGCTCTTTGTCTCCACTCCATATAGTGCCGCCAAGTCTCTATCAAGTATCACGCGCTCACCGCGGATGACATGAATCATCTGCTGTACCCGTGTCGGTTCCAATGCCACAACGTCTTGTTTCAGTATTTCTGCTTTCTTTGCCATTTACTATCTTTGTGCTTTTATGCTATTTCCTTTCGGCCTGTTCCTTTTTTGACTCTTTATCCGTGCTCGTACGCGGGCGAAGGGTGAGTCGGGCTACAGAAAAAACACACTTTTTAAAGTATGTATTCCTCTTTCATGGGGTTAATTGACCTCTCTGTTTTACAAAAACGGCTGCAAAGATATAAAAAAGATTTTATATCCGCAAATTTATGAGATGAAAAATGGGCCGTTTGTCAATTTGTACCGAATTTTCGTCAATTTGCCGCAGGTGTTATGTGTATTTCGTGATCATCTCACGATCATCCCGGACCTTACAGATAGGTGCCTGTTACATTTATTTTCAACATTTGTGTATAACAAAAGCAACAACCCCTTTCGGAATTGTTGCTTATAGATTTGCATCGCGTTTGAATTGCGGAGTAACATTCAAACTATACATCAGCCTATCTCCTTAATTAAATCATCTAAAGAATCATAATGAATAATCTTCCCTTGCTCTGCTTCACGAAGAGAGCGCTCCAGAGGACTAAGTGTTTCCACCATGCATCCTAAAGCCTTGACGATAGTTTTGAATCTTTTCAACTCCAAATGCGGCACTCGAACTTGTACTACATCATAATTTGGTGCTACTGCTGCTTGCATAACTGCCTCCTTTCTTCTTTGTTTCGTTACCTTTGACACCGCAAAGGTACTGCAAAATTTTGACATATGCAAGAAAATGAGCAAAAAACTTTCATTTTTCGCTCATTTTCATGTATTCAGATATTTTTCTCAACGAACTATATCTCGTAGTCCACGGCAGAACGGGCGGACTTGCAACGGCCGATGAAACCGGCCACTTTCAAGTGCTCGGGATGATTGGCATAGGTGCGCAAATCGTCCCAGGTATCGAACGTACACTCCAAGCAGATATCAAAGTCCGTATTGGCTGCGTTGGGGATATTGATACCCACCTCCTCAGAGCGGAGGCAGGGTATCTTATCCAACAGACTCAGGAGACCGGCCTTGATGGTCCGGGCGTTCTCCAACTTAGTATGACCTTCGGCCTCATCTAAGAGGCGGAAAAATACAACATGCTTAACCATAGGTATAGTTGATTAGTTGATGGGTTGATGGGTTGATTAGTTGATGAGTTGATGAGTTGATGGGTTGATGAGTTGATGGGTTGATGGGTTGATGGGTTTATTAGTTTACTAGTGAACTAGTTTTTCTAGTTGTTCTAGTTTAACTAGTCTTCTGTTTTTTTACCAGATGCTGACACGTTTCTCCGGGGCGAGGTAGAGAGGCGAGGAAGGCGTGATGCCAAACGCATCGTACCAGGCGCCGATATGCGGCAGGGCGCCATTTACGCGCCAACGACCCAGCGAGTGAGGATCCGACTTGGTGCGCTGCAGGATCTCCTCCGGACGGATATTACCTGCCCATACGTTCGCATAGGCCAAGAAGAAACGTTGTGCGGGGGTGAAGCCAGCCTTCTTGCCCAGACGCTGATTCTTGGGCTTGGCCGCCTCGTTGTTGCAGAAAGCCTGGTAGCTGACTTGCAGTCCGCCGTGGTCGGCAATATTCTCGCCCAGCGTGAACCGACCATTGGCATGTACACCCGGAGCAACCTCGATTCCATCGAAGAAATCGGCCATCACCTTGGTACGCTCGTCAAAGCGCTTCTTATCATCCTCGGTCCACCAGTTGATCATATTTCCGTCCTTGTCAAACTGGCATCCCTGGTCGTCGAAACCGTGAGTCATCTCATGACCGATCACGACGCCGATAGCACCGTAGTTGAAGGCATCGTCGGCCGACATATCGAAGAACGGGTACTGCAGAATACCGGCCGGGAAGCAAATCTCGTTGCTAGACGGGTTATAATAGGCATTGACGGTCTGCGGCGTCATGTACCACTTCTGCTTATCCACGGGCTTATCTAGGAAACTGAGACTGTATTCCTGCTCAAAGCGCGCGGCGCGCATGAGATTAGCATAATAGGTGTCGGCCTTGGAGATACGCAGGTCGGTATAGTCGCGCCACTTGTCGGGATAACCAATCTTGATGGTAAAGGCCGAGAGCTTCTCCAGCGCTTTTTGCTTGGTTTCATCGGACATCCAGGTCACTGCGCTAATACGCTCACCCAGCGCACGCTGCAGGTTCTTCACGAGGGCCAGCATACGGGCTTTGTTCTCCTCGGGGAAGTACTCCTTGACATACATCTGGCCTACCGCCTCGCCGAGCGTTCCGTTGACGATATTCACGGCACGTTTCCACAGCGGTGCAGGTTCTTCCTTACCGCTCAGAATGCGTCCGTAGAAATCGAAACTGATCATATATACCTCCTGACTAAGATAGGCTGCGGCGCCATCCATGACCTGGAACGCAAAGAGCGTCTTCAGGTCCTCCAGCGGTTCGTCGGCCAGCATACGACCGGCCTCCTGCAGATGACGAATCTGACCTACGGAGATGCACGAGGGTGCGATACCCATCTTCCGGAAATAGACGGTCCAGTTGATCTGGGGCACCAGTTGTTGGAGTTCAGGGATCGACATCTTGTTGTAGTTGGCCTGCGGGTCGCGCAGCTCTACGTTGTTGAACGCAGCTTCGGCCAGGCGGGTCTCCATACGCAGGACGGTGCGAGCACGCTGTTCTGCTGCGGTGAAACCGAAGTAATTGAAGAGTCGGGTGATGTACTTGAGATACTCCGCACGGATCATCCGGGTGTGCTCATCCTGATCCAGGTAGTACTCTTTCTCGCCGAGCGCAAAACCGGCCTGTGCCTCGTTGAGGATATTCATGCTCGAGTTCATCGCGTCGGCATCCACATACATTGCCCAGAGGCCAAACTCCATGGCCTCGCCGAGACGCTCCGAGAGTTGGTCACGCGACGTGATATTCGCGATTTCATCGAGCGTATGACGCAATGGAGAGTCGGCCTCCATGTTGCGGCGCGTGGTGTCCATCGCCAGATTGTAGAGGTCGCCTATCTTCTGCTCTACCGATCCCTCGGGATATTGATGCTCGGCCAGCGACTGGATGAGTCCGTTGACCTGCTTGAGGTTGTTGAGCGCCAACTGGTCGAACGAGCCGAAGCGGCTGTACTCAGCTGTTAGCGGGTTTTGGTTCATCCATCCGCCGCAAGCATACTGATAAAAATCCTCTTGGGGCGTTACGGACGGGTCGAGATTAGCGGTACGGATTCCCATGGATCGCTGGGAAGAACAAGCAGATAGAATAGAAGCCATAATGAGAATTGAAAAGTGAAAAGTGAAAAGTGAAAAATAATGTTTTTTCATATTTTTTGGATATTTTTATTGTTTCTGGGTGCAAAATTACAAAAAAAGTTGCATATATGCAAATAAAAATCGAAAATACGTTCGCACTAACGTGTAAATAGCAACTTTTTCCCTAAAAAATCACTTTTATACAAGCATAACGTCATTTTTTTAGAAAAAAACTTGCATATATGCAAATAAAAATCGAAAAATCGTACTTCGAGGACACCGACACGGCAAAGCCGTCCCACCTCGAAAATACATTCGCACTAACGTGCAAATAGCAACTTTTTCCCTAAAAAATCACTTTTATACAAGCATAACGTCATTTTTTTAGAAAAAAACTTGCATATTTCGATATTTTGTCGTATCTTTGTGCAATTTTTTGGAGAATTCGGCTTTCAGCATTCAGAATTCAGATAAATAAGGAAAAAATAAACATACGACAATATGATAATCGACAAATTGGAAAATGCGGATCTGTACTACGAAAGTGTACCTGGATTCGAACGATTCATGCAATTCTTCAACGACAACGACCTGGAGGAGTTGCCGGCATGCAAGATTTATCTGGACGGACAGGATCTGTACGTCAACATTCAGGACTTCAAGGGCAAAGAGGAAGCCAACTGCCGCATGGAGGCCCACAAAGACTATCTGGATATCCAAATTCCGCTGGGCGACGACGAGCAGATGGGTTGGAAAGCGCAGGTAGACTGTGAGAACGTGACCCAGGAATACGACGAGGGTAAGGACGTAGAGTTCTACGGCGACAAGGCCGTGACCAAGTTCGTCGTGCCGAAAGGTCACTTTGCCGTATTCTTCCCCTCGGACGCCCACCAGCCGGGCATCGCACCGGGCAAGGTGTACCGAAAACTGATTGTTAAATCGCGTGTAAATCAATAAAAACCATGACAAGTGTAGCACACAAACAACTGAAACTCGTCAAGAACGATCCGTACCTGGCGCCGTTTGAGGACGCTATCCGCGGACGTTATGACTATGCTAAGAGTAAGGAATTTGAGTTGACCAACGGTCTGGAACTGAAAGAATGGGCCATCGGTCACCTGTATTTTGGTCTGCATGCCACCAAGGACGGCTGGGTGCTGCGCGAGTGGGCACCGAATGCAACGGCTATCTACATCAAGGGCGACATGAACGGATGGGAGAAGAACGAAGCCTACCGCATGAAACCCGTGGGCAACGGCAACTGGGAGATCAAGTTGCCGAAGCGCGCCATGAAGCACGGTCAGTTGTATAAGCTGCTCGTAGAGTGGCAAGGCGGATGGGGCGAACGTATCCCGAGTTACGCTACGCGCGTGGTGCAGGACGACCAGACCAAGCTGTTCTCGGCCCAGGTATGGGACCAGAAATACCGTTGGCGTCACCGCAGCAAGAACGTGAATAGCCGTAAGTCGGGCCTGTTTATCTATGAGTGCCACATCGGTATGTCGTCGGAGCAGGAGAAAGTAAGCACCTACGAGGAGTTCCGCACACAGGTACTGCCGCGTATCGCCGACCTGGGCTACAACTGCATACAGATCATGGCTATCCAGGAGCACCCGTACTACGGCTCGTTCGGATACCACGTATCGAATTTCTTCGCCGCCAGCAGCCGTTTCGGTACGCCGGAAGAGCTGAAAGCCCTGATCGACGATGCCCACGGAATGGGGCTGTCGGTGATCATGGACCTGGTACACAGCCACGCCGTAAAGAACGAACTGGAGGGCCTCGGAAACTTCGATGGAACGGGCTATCAGTACTTCCACGACGGCGGACGCCGCGAGCATCCGGCATGGGACTCGCTCTGCTTCAACTACGGCAAGAACGAGGTGCTGCACTTCCTGCTCTCGAACTGCCGCTTCTGGCTCGAGGAGTATGACTTCGACGGTTTCCGCTTCGACGGCGTGACCTCGATGATGTACCTCAGCCACGGTCTGGGCGAGGACTTCAACGGCTACGGATCCTACTACAACGGCAACGAGGATGGCGACGCCATCATGTACCTGACGCTGGCCAACAAGCTGATTCACGAAGTGAAGCCGCGCGCCATCACCATAGCCGAAGATATGTCGGGTATGCCGGGCTTGGCACAGCCGATTCAGGACGGCGGTATGGGATTTGACTACCGCCTGGCGATGGGTATTCCGGATTTCTGGATTAAATATATCAAGGAAGTACGCGACGAGGACTGGAAAGCCGGTCATATCCTCTACGAGATGACCAACCGTCGCGAGGACGAGAAGACGATCAGCTACTGCGAGTCGCACGATCAGGCACTCGTAGGCGATAAGACGATCATCTTCCGACTGGTTGACTCCGACATGTACTGGCACTTCGAGCACGGCCACTCCACCTATATGGTAGATCGCGGTATCGCGCTGCATAAGATGATCCGACTGGTGACGGCATCCACCATAAATGGCGGATACCTGAACTTCATGGGTAATGAGTTCGGCCATCCGGAGTGGATCGACTTCCCGCGTGAGGGTAACGGCTGGAGCTGCAAGTACGCACGTCGTCAGTGGAGCCTGGTGGACAATCCCAACTACTTCTTCTCCGATCTCAACCGCTTCGACAAGGACATGGTGCACCTACTCACCCGGAAGCTCTGGATGCAGAAAGATAAATACGGCAAGCACCTGCCCTGGGTGATGAAGCTCTGGGACAACGAGGGTGACCAGGTGGTAGCCTATATGCGTGATAAACTGCTGTTTGTGTTCAACTGGAACGGCAGCAAGTCGTACGAAGGCTATGGTATGCTCGTGCCGGAAGGCAAGTACAAAGTAGTGCTCAACACCGACGACACCAAGTATGCAGGCTTCGGACTGAACGACGACTCGGTAGAGCACCTGACGGAGCACGATGGCCTGTACGCACAGGACGGCAAGGGATGGCTGCGTCTGTACCTGCCGGCTCGCTGTGCGATGGTGCTGGAGAAAGTGGACTGATTGGTCGTTGGTCGTTGGTCGTTAGTCATTAGTCGTTAGACAATGAAAAATTTTAGATTTCTATATTTCCTCGTGGCGGCACTCATTGTGTGGAGTTGCGGACGGGAGCAGAAGAGTCTCAAGGAGCAGTTCCACGAGATGGACTCTGCGCTGACGGAGCAGTTCCAGGAAGCTGCTAAAGCAGAAGATCAGGCCCGGATGGACTCGATCGAGGCGCTATACTATGCACAACTGTTTGAGCTGGTGACCCAAAACCCGGAGGACGAGTGGGAAGACTCGTTGCTGCTAATGACCTTTCGCCAGTTCACGCCGGAGCAGAAAGACAGCATTCTGAGCCTACTCCCACCGGCCATGCTGCAGGGCGAGATCATGCAAGCCCTGATCAGCAAGTACGAGACCGAGAAAGCCACCTCGCCGGGGCATGACTATGTGGACATCATGGGCGTGCAACCCGATGGCACCGAACTGAAACTGAGCGAACTGGTCGGCAAGACCGACTACGTGTTGCTCGATTTCTGGGCTACGTGGTGCGGACCCTGCTGCCGACTGCTGCCCAACCTGAAGCGACTGTACGACAGTCTGCCGGAGGGACGACTGGAGGTGCTGGGCGTGAACTGCGACGACAACAAAGACGCTTGGCGCGAGAAGATAAAGGCCGAGCAACTCAGTTGGCGGCACATCACCACCGGCGAGAGTAAGCAGAACGATGCCTACGAGGCCTACGGCGTAGATGGCATACCGACCACCATCCTCATCGACCGCGAGGGCAAGATCGTCCACCGCAGTTATGGGGAAGAAGAAGCGATCCGAGAGATAGTCGCTGGTCGTTAGTCATTGGTCGTTGGAAAGTGCCTCCGGGCACTCCGATAAAAGTGAATAATTGAAAAACATTTAGAATATGCGAGTAATTATTGAACCTTCGTATGACCTGCTTAGCAAGTGGGCTGCGAATTATGTAGCAAAGAAGATTAATGAGTTTGCTCCGAAGGAGAGCACTCCGTTTGTACTGGGTCTGCCGACCGGTTCGTCGCCGCTTGGCATGTACCGCGAGTTGATCAAGCTGAACCAAGCCGGCAAGGTATCGTTCCGCAACGTGGTAACGTTCAACATGGACGAGTATGTCAACCTGCCGGAGGAGCACCCGGAGAGCTACCACAGCTTCATGTGGAACAACTTCTTCAGCCATATTGACATCCGCAAGGAGAATGTCAACATCCTGAACGGCAACGCACCCGACCTGCAGGCTGAGTGCGCACGCTACGAGGCTAAGATCAAGAACTACGGTGGTATCCACCTGTTCCTGGGTGGCATCGGTCCGGACGGCCATATTGCCTTCAACGAGCCGGGTTCGTCGCTCACCAGCCGTACGCGCAAGAAAGAACTGACCACCGACACGATCATCGCCAACAGCCGCTTCTTTGAGAACGACGTCAACAAGGTGCCCAAGACGGCGCTGACGGTAGGTGTAGGTACCGTAATGGACGCTCAGGAGGTGCTGATCATGGTGAATGGTCACGGCAAGGCACGTGCCCTGCAGCACGCTATTGAGGAGCCGATCAGCCATATGTGGACCGTCAGTGCACTGCAGATGCATCAGCACGGCATCATCGTATGCGACGAGGCTGCTTGCGACGAGCTGAAAGTGGCAACGTTCAACTACTTCAAGGATATCGAGCGTAATAATTTAGATCCAGCTACGCTGATCTAGTCGATTGGTTGATTAGTTGATTAGTTGATTGGTTGATTGGTTGATTGGTTGATTAGTTGATTGGTTGATTAGTTGATTAGTTGATTGGTTGATTAGTTGATTAGTTGATTGGTTGATTGGTTGATTGGTTGATATATGGAATTTGGTTATAGAAAATTGGTGGTCTATATAAAAGCAACGGACTACGTCCAATATGTATATAGCCTACTCAAAAAGTTTCCAGAAGAAGAAAAATACGGGCTTTGTTCTCAATTACGGCGAGCCTCGGTATCTATCACATCGAACATCGCTGAAGGAGTGAGCAGGTATTCCTCAAAAGACAAGATTCACTTCATGGAAATTGCCTTTGGCTCCCTTATGGAAACTATGAGTCAATTAGAAATAGCCAATAAACTATATTATATAACTAATGAAGAATTAACAGCCGCAGAAAATAAAGCTTCTGAGATATCCAAATTATTGACTAATTTACAATACAGCTTTTTGCCCAAGGATAAAAATGGGCAGATTACTAATAAACCTATCAACTCATAAACTCATAAACTGAAATTTATGTTACAAATATATAACACATTGAGCAGGACCAAGGAGGTGTTTCGGCCGCTTCAGGAGGGGCACGTAGGCATGTACGTCTGCGGACCCACCGTGTACGGCGATGCCCACCTGGGTCATGCGCGTCCGGCTATCACGTTCGACCTGCTCTACCGCTACCTGACCTATCTGGGCTATAAGGTGCGCTACGTACGCAACATCACGGACGTAGGTCACCTGGAGCACGATGCGGATGAGGGCGAGGACAAGATCGCTAAGAAAGCCCGTCTGGAGCAACTGGAGCCGATGGAGGTGGTGCAGTACTATACCAACCGCTACCATCATGACATGGAGGCACTCAACGTGCTGCCCCCGTCGATCGAGCCCCACGCCAGCGGACACATCATCGAGCAGATTGCCTTCGTACAGCAGATCCTGGACCACGGCTATGCCTACGTCTCGAACGGCAGCGTCTATATGGACGTGGAGAAGTTTGCCAAGGACTATCCCTACGGCAAACTCTCGGGCCGCAACCTGCAGGACATCGTCACCGAGACCCGCGAACTGGACGGCCAGGACGAGAAGAAGCATAGCTACGACTTCGCCCTCTGGAAGAAAGCGTCCCCCGAGCATATCATGCATTGGCCCAGCCCATGGAGCGAAGGTTTCCCGGGATGGCACATGGAGTGCTCGGCGATGGGTACCAAGTACCTGGGCGAACGCTTTGACATCCACGGCGGCGGTATGGACCTGATGTTCCCCCACCACGAGGCAGAGATCGCACAGTCCTGCGCCGCGCTGGGACACGACACCGTTCACTACTGGATGCACAACAACATGATCACCATCAACGGCAAGAAGATGGGCAAGAGCTACAACAACTTCATCACCCTGGAGCAGTTCTTCCGTGGCGAACATGAGTTGCTGAGCAAGCCGTTCGGGCCGATGGTGATTCGCTTCTTCATCCTGCAAGCCCACTACCGCTCGACGGTGGACTTCTCGTCCGAAGCCCTGGAGGCTGCGGAGAAAGGACTGCAACGTATGCAAGAAGCGTATGCACGACTGCAGAAACTGCAGCCGTCGGCCGTCAGCGATCAGCCCCAAGCTATCGCCGACCTGCGTACACGTTGCCAGGAGGCGATGGACGACGACCTGAGCAGCCAGCTGGTGATCAGCGAACTGTTTGAGTCGGCCCGCATGATCAATACCATCTGGGACGGCAAAGCCAAGATCTCCGAAGCCGACCTACAAGCACTACGCGAGACCTGGAAGACCTTTGCGATCGATATCCTGGGTCTGCGCCTGGAAGGCGAAGGCGACGGCAACGAGGAGAAGACAGCTGCCTACAAGGGCGCTGTGGACCTGTTGCTACAAATGCGACTGGAAGCCAAGCAAGCCAAAGACTGGACCACGAGTGATCGTATCCGCAACCAGCTGACGGCGCTGGGATTCCATATCAAAGATCAGAAAGACGGCTTTGAGTGGACTCTCTAAAGTCCGCACAGTGTACCGATCTGGTACACGGCAAACGACATGAGCCAAGCCAATAGAAGTGACTGCACCACCATGTACCCTGCCCAACCGCGACCCGCTTCGCGGCGCAGGGTCATGACGGTGGCCACGCACGGGAAGTAGAGCAGCACAAAGACCATAAACGAATAGGCCGTGAGGGGCGTGAATGCGCCCGATATATCACCGCCGTAGAGGATAGCCAGCGTCGAGACGATGGCTTCCTTGGCCGGCAGACCCGTGAGCAAGCATACAGCCTGCTGCCAATCGAATCCGAGCGGGGCCAGTACAGGGGCTATCGCCCTACCAATCATCGCCAAGTAGGAATGCTCTACGTCACCCACCGTATGCATCGGGAAATACTCCAAGGCCCATATGATGATGCTGGCCCAGAGGATGACGGTAGCTATCTTCTGGAGATAGTCGGCTACGCGTTCCCATATATGCGCACCCAGCGAACGCCAGGACGGCAGACGGAAGTCGGGCAACTCGTTGACCGAGTCGTCGTTGGGTTTGCGGAACCAGCGGGTACGCTTCATGATGAGCGCAAAGATGATGCCCATCAGTATGCCGATGGCATAGAGCGAGAGCATGACCAGCGCCTTGTGCGTTGGGAAGAAGGCATCCACAAAGAGCATATATACCGGCAGACGCGCCGAGCAGGACATAAAGGGCACCATGAGCATGGTCAGCGTCCGATCCTTCGGATCCTTAATATCACGTGCGGCCATGATAGCCGGTACGTTGCAACCAAATCCCATCAACATCGGTACGAAGCTGCGGCCGTGGAGTCCCACGCCGTGCATGATGGCGTCCATCAGGTAGGCCTCACGCGACATGTAGCCCGAGTCCTCCATGAGGCTGATGAAGAAGAAGAGGATGATGATATTAGGCAGGAAAGCCAGTACGGCACCTACGCCCTGGATCACGCCGTCAATGAGCAACGACGACCACCATACGTCCGGCAGGCCGTCATGCGCCAGGCCGCACAGCCAATCGATACCCGATGCAATCCATTCCTGCGGATAGGCGCCCAGCCGGAACGTGCACTCAAACACCATGTAGAGGATGAGCAGCATGATGGGGAAACCCACCCAACGATTCGTGAGCACCCGGTCGATACGCTCCAGCGTGGTGCGGTGCTGGTCATTCGGCGCATGATGCAGGGTCTGGTTGAGCACACCGTGTACATACGCCCGGTAGGCCTCCTCGTCGCCCAAGTCACGCATATGGTAGATCGGGTGCGCCGTAGAGGCAGGCTTATGGATGGTTTGTTCGATGAGGTCGAGACACTCGTCGAGGCCGTAGTTCTGACGCACAGATACACGGCAGGTAGGAACACCTATCAACTGCTGGAGCTTACGGATATCCAGCGAATGCTCGGTCTGGAGCAGCAAGTCGTAACGCCCGATGGCGAGCACGATCTTCTCCTGCTCGTCAATGATATGGGGCGTGAGCATCAGCGAGTCCTCCAGGCGCGTGGCATCCACCACCTGCAGCACGACGTCGTAGGCATGCCCATGCAGCTGGTCGGGATGGTGCACTTCCACCAACTCGATAGCATGGCCACCGGCCGTCTGCTGACGGCTGTCAGCCAACTGCTGCAACGCCCCGCTCAGCGCACTCTTTCCGCTACCGGAGAGGCCAATGACCGCTATTTTATGCCGTTCGCTCATGCTCTGTATCTGAATTCGGGTGCAAAGGTACTGCTTTTTTCTGATATACACAATACCTAAAAGTAGGTAAACGCATAAAAAAAGCTGCCAGACCTGTGTCTAGCAGCCTCTTCACAAAATAAATTAGTGCTCTTGTGACCCCGCTAACTCGCGGTTTACCTTCCGCCTTGGCAAGCAAGGCGCAAGCTCTTGTGACCCCGCTAACTCGCGGTTTACCTTCCGCCTTGGCAAGCAAGGCGCAAGCTCTTGTGACCCCGCTGGGACTCAAACCCAGGACCTTCAGAACCGGAATCTGACGCTCTATTCAACTAAGCTACGGAGCCGAGCGTTCGGCTTCAGCCGAACGCGTAGGTGTATGTCGTTTTATCTCCTGCTACCGCCAAGGGCGATGAGGATGTAATATACCAGGGTGGCGAGCGATGCCAGGGCAGCTACGACATAGGTATAAGCAGCGCTATGGAGCGCTTCGCTGGCCATCTGGGTGGTATGGTTGTCGGTGATGCCGGCTTCCTGGAGCCAATCTACGGCACGGCGGCTGGCATCTACCTCAACGGGCAGCGTGACAAAAGCGAACAACGTGGTCATCGCATACAGGCCGATACCTACCCACAACAGTTGCGGGAAAGTCTCGATAAAGAAGAAACCGGCCAGGATGACCCACATCGTCCACCGATTCGAGAAATT
>Ga0247611_10001152_pt1 | contig 48426 bp, 46 predicted proteins | sample 177DNAGHGhighgp2_FD_192422 | JGI IMG/M metagenome (GOLD analysis project Ga0247611, IMG submission 192422) | Sheep rumen microbial communities from Palmerston North, Manawatu-Wanganui, New Zealand - 1770 DNA GHGhigh gp2 | ecosystem: Host-associated > Mammals > Digestive system > Stomach > Rumen... | reverse complement strand
TTTTGGATAACTTAATTTTACTAAATTTTGGAATGTTTTTCCTTATTTTTAGTTTAAAAAAGTGAATCTGTGGAAAACACAAATTCACTTTTTCTATGTCAAGAATTATTTTTACCTAAACTCAAATCTATAAACACATACAAACTAAAATAAACAGTTAAAATTATCAAATATTTTCGAATTTTTGGTATCTGTATGGTATCTAGAAAAAATTCAAAGTTTCTAAAACCCTTATAAAATAAAGTGACACTGTCTCTCGACAGTGTCTTCAGGGGGGTGTTCAATACGTATGCACCCAACCCTAAAGTCTTTTATTTACAAGCATTAACCGGCACTCACAGGCATAGATAAGTCGTACTTTTTATACCTCATCCACTAAAAGTTCCCTTATTTATCCTTTGAAATTAATTATTTGAATACTTTAATTCTGCCTGTCTAATTACTTGTTCAACTGCACCTTCACGCTTAATTGGTGGATAGTTATATTTAATTAAAAGTCTTCTAATATTAACTCTTATTCTTGCTCTTGCATCTTCTCTTTTGAATGCATCCAAAGTAAGATTCGCATTAATGATATCTACTAATTCTTTAGCTATTTGAACTAGTGTTTCATCTTGCATTAACTCTTTAATTTCAGGATCAGCACCTAAAGCATCGAAAAATGCTTTTTCTTCTGGAGATAAGTCATACTCATTTCCTTTTTCTAGTTCTTCTTCGATTTCTTTCTTTAAACCAATCATTTCTTCAATGATTCTTTCAATATCTGCTACATCAGTTCTCTCATTATAAGCATCAACTAGTTTATTAAATTTAGTTGAGAACTTTTCTTGTAATGTTAAATTAATTTTACCGATTTCACTTATAGTTGATTTAATAGCTCTAGATAACACTTCAGCAATTACATTTTTATCTTTCATGCTTCTTAACTTAGTTAACATTGCATCACTTAATAGTTCAAGACTATTACCTCTAGATAACTCTCCTAAATTAATTAGCTCATCATCTTGAATGGATTCTTCAAGCATTCTTCCAACAGTCTTATTGATTTCTGATACATCAAGTTTATTATCATTCGTGATTTTTGAAATAAATGATCTAACAGAAATAACAAATAGTGCTTTATCTTTATATTGTTTCTCTAATATACCATTACATAGTGTATATAAATTTTTAGTATCCAAACTATGCTTCATGAATCGTTTCTTTTTATCTTCTGAACTTAATACTAAGTTAGCACCATCTTTAATAAGATTATACTTACCAGTATTATCTAAACTGTTAAAGTTAGAATAATCAAATCCATTTAGTATATTATCTATTATTTCAATTTTATCTTTAATAGCATTTACTAATTCTTCATTATCTACTACTTGTTTTTGGTCACGAGTTGTATATGTCTTTAATGCATCTAGTAACCATGCTTTAAGTCCTATATAATCTACAATTAAACCAGCTGGCTTATCTTTATAAACGCGATTAACTCTCGCAATTGCTTGCATTAGATTATGTGCTTTCATAGGTTTATCTACATACATAACTGCAAGTCTAGGTACATCAAATCCAGTAAGCCACATATCTACTACAATAGCAATTTTGAATTTTTCATTAGGGTCATTAGCTTCATTTTTAAATCTGATTTCTAATTCCTTTTTATCATTCTTTGTACCAATTGCTTTTTGCATTTCTTCAGAATCTTTATTAGAAGGAGTAATTATCATATTGACTACATCTTCATAATCTGGTCTTAATTCTATAAACTTCTTATACATTGTATAAGCTGCTTTTCTAGAATATGCTACTACCATTGCATGATCAGCAACCATGTCTTTTCTTTCTTCAAAATGATTAATAATGTCTTTTACTATTAACTCTAATCTATCTGGGTCTTCAATAACTTGTGATATATTAGCCATCATTTGTTTAGATTTACGAATTGCGTATTCATCAGCTGCTCCTGTTTCTTCTACAAACTTATAATAGTTATCTATTTCATCTAATATCTTTTGATTTAATCCAACTCTAGCCATTCTCGATTCATACATAATTGGTACTGTAGAACCATCCATAATTGCCTGTGTCATATCATATGTATCTATAACATCTCCAAATATAGATGAAGTTGATTTGTCTTTCGTTTCTACTGGTGTACCTGTGAATCCAATATAAACTGCATTAGGTAATGCATTATGCAAATATTTTGCAGTACCATATGTTTCTTCTGCTTGATTAGTTTCATAATTAATTTTCATAGTTGCTTCTAGTCCATAGTGACTTCTATGTGCTTCATCTACTAAAACTAAGATGTCATCTCTATCACTAAATAGACCAGTCTCTTCTTCAAACTTTTGAAGTGTTGTGAAGAATATACCTCCAGCAACTCTATCTTTTAACATTTCATCAAGAGCAACTCTTGAATCTGCTTGTCTAGGCTTTTGTTTTAAATAATAGTCACACTTAGCAAATGTTTCATATAACTGATTATCTAAATCATTTCTATCTGTTACTACTACAATAGTAGGATTGTTTAATAGTTTAATCATATTACCAGAATAGAATACCATACTAAATGATTTGCCTGATCCTTGAGTATGCCATAGTATTCCAGCTTTACCTGTTTTAACACCTCTAGTAACTGTAGAAGTAATAGCTTTCTTAACTCCAAAATATTGATGATACTGTGCCAATATCTTTCTATCATCACTAAATAATATAAAGTTTTGAATTAAATCTAATAGTCTATCTTTCCTAAACATACCTCTAAATAAAGTTTCGTGTGTTGGCATGTTTTCATATACTTCATCAGTATCTTCAATTTTCTTCCAATCACTAAATCTAGAGTATGGACTAGTAATTGTACCAGCTTTAGCAGTTACACCATCACTTATAACTAAGAACTGATTATATTTAAATAAAGAAGGTATATATACATTTCTATAACCAGTTAATTGTGTATATGCATCTTCTAATTTTACATCTTCATTAGTAGCTGTTTTAAGTTCAACTACAACTAATGGAATACCATTTATAAAGATAATAATATCTGGTCTTTTAGTATCAAATTCTACAATAGTAAATTGTTGAATTGCTTGGAAGTGATTATCTTTTATATGATCAAAGTCAATTAATTTAACATTCTTATATTGATAACCAGTACTAGTTTTTATTTGAACAGGAACACCCTCTAATAAATATCTAGTAAAGATTTTATTATCTTCAACTGGATTACCATGTGATAAGGATTTGATAGTCTTAATTGCTTCTTGAATCTGAGAATCGTTAAAGTCCTTATTAATATTTGATAGATCATCAAATAAATTATTGTCCATAAATACACTTTGATAGTCTCTATCAATATCATATCCATTTAATCTATCATATTCTAAATCTTCAAATATGCTTAATGTAGCATCTTCTAATTGTTCTTCATTAAACATTTACATCACTTCCTTACTACTTATCAATTACTTGACTTAATTCTATTTTATTTTTATCCCCATAAAAATTATTAATCACTTGAGAAGTAAGTTTATTTGCCTTTTTTATTTGTTCGTTATCAAACGTACAATTTTCATCAATAATGCCGTTTTCTTCGAGTGTTAAAACCCAATTCAGCATTTCATTTTTAACAGCATCAATAATTCTAATCATAGAATTTTTATTGCCTTCATAGCAAAAATCTGTATCAAAATCAACAGTGTTCATAAGAGTCTCTTTAGCTTGTGCAGGAACGCTAAACCTTATAATATCACTATCATTTTTAACTGATGATGCTTCAACTTCAGATATTGGAATTCTTAAAGGCATATGACTTAATCCATCACATATTTCTTTTTGAGTAACAACATATGGGCACCAACCATAATAAGGATTGTAAAACTTTATATATAGAGGAATCTCTCTATAAGTAGGAACCTTTTTATTCTCATACCCATATAATTCATTATTAATCCATTCAGCAAATTCTTTTTGTTTAAGTTTTCTTGCTATTATTAAACAATGCCTTAATAAATCAGTTATTGTATAATTCTTATCACTAATTTTCCCTTCAAAATCTAATACTAAACTACTCACTCTTTAACCTCCAATTATAAAATATAAGATAACTCCTCCTACAACAGTTACAATGATTCCAACAATTATTTCTACTATTACTGAATTTGATTTTTCCTTATTCTGATTTATTTTAATTTTATTATTATTACCATTAATATTATTATTAAACATACTACCTCCAACAAATCACAATTTATATGATTAAATCTCTATATTATCTAAACCTATTTCGCCATTCATTAACTTTGGTAATAATGTATCTCTTAACTGCTCTAACTCAATGTTTTCTTTTGTATTTGAATTTATATTATGCATAATTGGTGTAGCTAAATAATTAAATGATTCTAATTGTTCATCACTAGGCAAGCCAATCATAAATCCTTTTAAAATATCAGTCTTCAAATTATTAAATACACTACCATTTGATAAGCTAATCAATTTCTCTCTTATTTTTTCTATAAGAAAGTATAAATAATACCTATATTTTTCATCATATTCACTAAGTATTAACCAACCATCGTGAACACATGTATCTACCATAATATACTTTGGAATACCAGGTGTAGCAGAATTAGATACAACTAGCGTCCCCTTATTTATAAATACACTTTTCGATTTTCCAGCATCTTTTATTTTCTCTTTAATGCTATATATAAAAGGCGAATCTATTCCAGTAACATCAGATATTTTTAACCAATTAACTCCTTTTTCTGATAGATATTCTTGAATTGGTCTAGGTGATGCACCTCTTCTTATAGATACTATCTCTTCTAACCTTATTTTACGTGAATCATCGTTATTAAAAATGTCATCATAATTAGTCCTCAATAAATCATACAAATTATTATTTATCTCATTATTCAATTCTATCTTTTTATCTATATCAAATAACACTTTTGAAATTCTTCTTTGGTCATTTATATCTTTTGGAATTGATAATTCAATCCCTTTCATAACGCTTCCAGATACTTCTTTAAAAGTTGAGCCACTTCCTTTAGATGCAATATAGTCTTTGTTATGCTTTAACAAATAGTATAAAAATTTATAGTCTACTTTTTCGTTAGGAATTATCGATTTAAACCCTTGATTAGTGCATAAATCATTTTCAGAAATTGCTACATAACCAATTGGAGCTCTTGAAGAAAATAGAACACTATTTTTTGGTAACATTTTTGTTGAACAACTCTTAAAACCAGCTTCGGTGATATTTCTTTCACCTCTTGAAATGTAAACTTTATTATATCCTGCTAAATCTTTTGGAGTAATCCAAGCAATATTGCCATCATAATTATCTGGATTCTTTGTTGAAGGTGTTGAACCACCAACAACTTCTCCTATATCTGATAATTTAACATTGATAAATTCCATTTTCTCACTATCCTTTCTCTTACAAATCACAATTTGTATGATTAAATCTCATATCCAATTGCTTTTAAATTCTTCTTTATTTCTTCTTCAAGTCTATGAGACTCTTCAAATTGTGTAGATAATTCAGAAGTTATATTACTCATCTTTTCTTCAAATGGTATATCATCTTCTTCATTATCTTCAACACCAACATATCTACCTGGTGTTAATACATAGTCATTAGATTTAATTTCATCTAATGTTGCTGAATAACAGAAACCTTTAACATTCTCATAACTGTCATCATTTTGATATGCATGATATGTTCCTGCAATTTTCTTTATATCTTTTTCATCTAGTTCTCTTAATCTTCTAGTAACCATAGTACCTAGATTACTTGCATTAATAAATAATGTTTTACCTTTTTGTTTCTTATTTCTATTTATAATCCATATAGAACAAGGAACTGTTACTGTATAAAATAAATTTGTTGGCATTGCCAAAATACAATCTACTAAATCATTTTCTATTAAGTTCTTTCTTATTTCTCCTTCTTGTCCTCCTGCTGATAAAGAACCATTAGCAAGTATACAAGCCATTTTACCATTTTGAGATAATTTTGAAATCATATGTTGTAACCATGCATAGTTTGCATTATTCTTTGGAGCTAATCCATATCTCCATCTTGGATCATTTTCTACTTTATCTCTGTCCCATTCTAAATTAAATGGAGGATTTGCTAATATATAATCTGCTTTTAAATCTTTATGTAAGTCTTCAGTAAATGTATCTGCTGCATACTTTCCTAAATCTCCATACATAGATCTAATTGCTAAATTCATTTTTGCTAGTCTCCATGTAGTAGGATTCTTTTCTTGACCAAATATACCAATGTTATATATATTACCTTGATTTTCTTCTACAAATTTCATTGATTGAACGAACATTCCACCAGAACCACATGCTGGGTCATAAACTTTTCCTTTAAATGGTTCAATACATTCAACCATAGTTCTAACTAAACATGCTGGAGTATAGAATTCTCCACCTTTTTGTAATTCGTTTTTTGCAAATTGTCCTAAGAAGTATTCATATATTCTTCCTAATAAGTCTTTCTCTTTTGCTTCTTTAGTACCCACTTTAATATTTGTGAATAAATCTAATAATTCTCCTAGATTAACATTTCTCATGGTAGGAGAATTATAATTCTTAGGTAATACATTCTTTAATGAAGTATTTTCTTTTTCAATTAGTGTTAGTGCATCATCAATTATTTCTCCTATATTAGTATCTTTAGAATGTTCTACTAGATATTCCCATCTAGCATTTTTAGGTACATAGAATATATTTTCAGCAGTATAACAGTCTCTTTCTTCTTCTAGTCCTGCACCTTCTTCAACTAATTCTTTATACTTTTCTTCAAATGAATCTGAAATATACTTTAAAAATATTAATCCTAGTACTATAAATTTATAATCTGAAACGGATACAGCACCTCTCATTTTATCTGCTGCTGCCCATAATTTATCTTCTAATTTCTTTAATTCTTGTTCAGTCATAATACACCCTCCAAATATTTACATATCTACTGAATATTATAGCATCATTTTGTTGATATTACTATACCTAGAGTTCCCTATAACACAACGGATACAAGATTATAACCACATTTGAAACCCCTGTCATCGACCTAAATCAAATTGACAATATAACATACCATGTTAATAAAATAGACAAAATAAAATGCAATCTACAACTTATTTAAATTGTAAACTGCATTATGTTTTATTTAAATTATCTAATTGAGAAACTATATCATACAAATCACTTTTAAAGAAGTGTGAGTATGTATTTAATGTTTCATCTATTTTTGTATGACCTAAATATTTGGCAACTAAAGTAATATTTGCTCCTTTACTTATCAGAAGCGAAGCACAACTATGTCTAAAATCATGAATTCTTATTTGCTTAACTTTTGCTAATTCACAATTTTTATTTTTCCTTAATCTTATTCTATCTGGACTAATTGGTTCAAATGATCCGAGTATAAACCAACTTTCTTTAAATCCATATATCTTTTCTTGTTGTTCTTTTAATACTTTTAAATCATTTACTAATATTTCTGAAATCGGTATTGTTCTAACACTACTTCTAGTCTTCGGTGTAGTGACTAAATATTTACTTTCTCCTAAATAGTTTTTTACTACATTGCTATTTATTTTCAATTCTCTTTTATCAAAATCAATGTGTTTCCAAGTAAGTGCTAATAATTCACCCATACGAGTTCCACAATAATAAAGAATCTCAAATGCCACTTTAAATAGAATATCATCTTCAACACTTATAAACTTTTGAAACTCTTCATAAGTAAAGAATAACATTTCTTTTATATCTACTTGATTAGGATTTTTAAATGGTACAATTTTAGGATAAACCTGACTAAAATTAATTCCATACCATTTAGTAGCATAATTAAATAATATCTTTAATAACTTTTGAGTATTATTTCTAGTTGTATCACTTATATTATAATTCTGCATTTCTTTTCTCCACATACTATAATGTGTAGAGTTGAAATCACTAATCCTAAGTCTCTCTATTGATTTTAAATATTTAAATCTTTCATGATAAGAACGAAGGGTGTTCATTTTTACTTTATCATTTTGATAGTCAACAAAGTTGTTATACAAATCTTTAATTGTCATATCATAACAATCTAGTTTACCATGTTGTAGTAAGAATCTCTTTTCTTCATCTTCTGCTTCTCTTCTTGTTCTGAATTTCTTTGAAGTATAATGTTTCATATCACCTTGTAAAGTTCTATAATGTATTTCGAACACCCATTTACAACCTTTTTTAGTTGCTTCGTTTGTATTTCTTACACTCATTTTATTGCTGTAATTATTCCTTTTCCTTTAGTACTAACATCTAATATAGTATTAACATCTATACCTAAGTAATCCAGTAAAATCATTGTTGGAACTACCTTGCATTTTGCTGTTGGTAGCCTCTTTCCAGATTCTTTTATCTTATCTTCTACTTCTCGTCTAATATCCATAGCTGATTTTCTAGAACAATTACATAATTTTTGAATATCTTCAGTATTAAGCCATACTTTATCAATTAGACTACATACATATTTATAATCCATTTTTAATCCTCCTCATAAACTTTACAATGTAAACAAAACTACCTTAACGTGTGATTTTAACACATAATAATTTTATTTACAAACCTAACTACTTAAACCAAATTCTGCTAATATATCTTCAGGAATACTACCATTGATTTGTTCATCAAGATTCAATACATTTGTTTCATTTTTAGTAGAATCTATATTCTGCTTAATGCTATTTATTGTTTCTTCCATTCTATTAAGTTTATTTATCATAATATTGTTATTAGCAATATTTGCTTGATTTTCCAATTGCAATTTTTCATTTTCTTCTTGCACTTCATTTAATTTTTCCTTTGAATTTTCACCATATTCTATTAACGAATCATAAACGAACCAATGTCCATAGTCACAATGTATATCTTCTGATATATTCATAACATTACTATTAATACTTTTCAGAACTTTAATGGTTAAATTTGACAGAGATTTATCAGTATCATCACTAATAACTTTAATAATGTTATCAGAAAAAGTATTAACTGCATCTGGAACATCTCCATTTTCGCTAAATGGATTGTTTTTATTAAATTCATAAGTAACTACTAATGGAATTTTTCTTCCACTAGACAGTAAATTATTCGATTGATTTTTAAGAAAGGAATAAAACTCACTGGCTATAGTATTTCTATTACTTATATATTTTTTACCATTAAATAATTTCATTTTAGAAAGTTCATCAATAACTATTACATCAATACCATGTTCAGTATTACATTTAAATTGATTATCATAAGCACATAATGTTTTTAATAATGAATAATGAGTACTAATGAAATAATCACTTTCATCTACTGCTATCATATTACATGATAAATTATCTTTAAAATCATGATATACTTTTGCATACTCAATATTTGAAACATTATATGAAGTATCTAATTCTAATTTTTGAAAGGAACTCTTACTGCAAGAGTGTCGTATTAAGAATCTTTTATACAAATCTTTTTTACTGGCACCTATTGAAATATACAATACATTTTTCCCTTCATTTATAATGTTGTATACAATATTTAGACATAATATATTCTTTTGATAAGAATTATCTCCTAAAATCGTAGTAATAGTTCCATCCTTCAACCCTTTTAAATAACGATCTATACAATAATAATTTGTTAATAGTTTTTTTGTATTTTCAATAATTTCTTCTAGTTCATCCAATGTAGTATCTTCTATAGTAACTATTTCTTCTGGATATCTGTTATAAACAAAATCAACTGTCTGTCTATCATAGTTGTTATTAATAATATTTTTATAAGCTGCCTGTTTCATATTATTTGCTAATAGTTTCTTTCTAGCAAAGATAAGTTTGTTAATTTCATTCATTACTTCATTAAATTCATAACCTTCACCAAAATCATTAATATCAATATTTTCATCTATTGACTTAATAATTTTTTCCAAGTCAAAGATATTTAATAATTCTATACTCTCAAGAATATCGTCACATACTTTTTGTTCTTTTTTATTAAGAACTTCAGCATTCGACAAATAATAAATACTATGTACTAAATCGTTATTATTAGAATAAGATTTTATTATTCTAATCAATTCTTCTGATATATCATCACTCATCTACACATCACCTCTTTTTTATGCTCTTATATAACATGATAATTTGTTGCTATATAAAGATACACAAGCATTTATCGAATTTTAGATTTCAATTATCGAACTTTAGAATACATAATCATAAAACTTATCAGGATCATCTATATATACTAAGAGACTAACATTTACATCTTTTCCTAAATCATCCATTGAAAAAGTATAATTCAAATTACAATTTTCATCATAATCAAATTCATGTTTTTCAACAAATTCTTCTGTTTCATCATAAGTGAATTGTTCTTCAACACTATATATGTTGCACAAATAAAAGCCTCGTATAATATAATTTATAAACATTTTCCTTACTCTTATTTTATTTGGTATTCCTTTAAAAGAATTTAATTTATAACTGACACTATAACCTTGATTATTATTACTTCTTCCATCATATTTAATATCATTTTCATAACATTCGGAAGTAATGATCATTTCGTTATATTTATAGCTCGGGTTATGTATTAAGTTTCCTTTAGCAATAAATACATCTCTTGCAATAAAGAATGACGTAACATATTTCATTGCTTGATTAAATCTAATTTTGAAAGCATATCTAGACAATGTATTTGAATATCTTCTACATTGTTTAATTACATTCCCAAAGTTGTGAAATGAATAATTAAATTTCATGTTATTCATTTCTAATTGTTCAATCTGAAATACAGATAAGAACATATGTGAAAAATTAATATTTCTTGCACCATACTTATCATTCCTAAATGAAGCAGTAGTTTCTAAAAATAATTCCTTTTCCACTAGTAATTTTAATGTTTCAATATATCTATCATAAACATTTTTCATAACACGAACTTTTCTATAGTCCTTTTTACCTTTTCGGTAATAACCATCCATTTCTTGAATAGAAATATTACAATTATTACCATATCGAAGAAATTTATCAAATAACATGTTAGCAACATATATTTCAATATTACTGAAATATAATCTGCTAGATAATTTATCTTCTATTTCTTCTACAGTGTCACTATCTAAATCATCAAACTTACATTTTGCGCCATCAATTATCAATAATTCATCAGGCACTTTTACTCGTAGTCCAATACTATATCCTCGTCCTTGCTTTTGGTTAATTAGATACTGATCCCCATTGAATTCTTTCCATTCAAATCCACCATCTCTGTTTAAAGAATATAAATCACATAATAGATTGTCATGAATAGTAATTATATCCCCAGTAGTAAATCTATTTCTTATCTTCGCCATAACTATTAATTCCATTTCTTCTTAACATTGCTACATAACACTTTTTACATAGAGTATATTTATCTTTTTCCTTAGGTTTTTTACAATCCCAACACTCATCATATTCTTTATATGGGTTTTGAAGATATATTCTATGACAGTTATCACAATTTTTTAATGTTGTTTCTTTTAGATGTGGTTTCCCACAACTCCAACAATACTTATAAAGAACCTCCATAATAAACTCCTTTCTACAACTAGGGATTAAATCTCAGAATTTTAATCCCAAGTTGTATAACATATTCGCAACAAGGATATTAGTCAAATTCCCCCTGTTGCTAATACCAGAGTATCATGTTATAATTTTATTGAAAAAACTCATTTGGTAATATTTTGGTAATAATGAATAAGAGATGATTATATGATTAAAATTAGACTAATCAAGAATAAAGATTATAAATTTAATAATAAAGAACGATATATTCATATTGAAGAATATTTCTATTCCGATTTGCCTGATTTAAGTAATACCGAATTATTCGATAACTTAGACTTATTGTATGAAGGGCATAATTATAAAGATTCCGAAGATGATGTTTTCGTTGATATACTAAGTTGTTTTAATAGTATTTGTGAATTAGGAAGAAATATTTATAATACCCATATCTTTAAAAATATACGAGATATTAATTATGAAACAATAAATACATCTGAAGAATATATGCCAATTTATACCCTGCTTTATGAATGGATAAAACTCAATGGAAGTCCATATAAAGATATAGATCCAAAATATAGTGATTTACGTGACTTTTTACCAGAAGATAGATTAATGCAATTTGCATATGATAGTTTAATATGCTATATCATTTATCAAATAAATGCATCTATACTATGGTTAGATAATTATGATGGTGAGGATGACTATAATGATACTAATGATTTTGAAGATACAATTACTAATTCTGTAGCTTCAAACATAAAGGAACTAATAGACTTTATCAATTTATCAAAATTATCTAAAAATACAATAGATGAACTATATAACACCCAATCAAAAGTATTAGAAGATGCATACGAAGATGGAATTATAGATAAAGATTTAGAAATAATGGAAGAAGAAAATATTGGTAGCTCAGAATATCAAATTAGTATAAACAGAATCTTAATATCTGTCATTGCAACTATGATTACAGATAGAAATTATGACTTTTTAATTACATCTCAAAGACCTATATACATTAAAGATACAGAAATGTTTAGTTTGTTTGAAAATGCTGAATCACTCATAGGTATAGCTTATTATCAATTATTATTAAATCTAACAGCTGGAGATTTGCCATACAATATAAGAAGATGTAAAAATCCTAATTGTTCAACAATGTTTCATAGTAGATATAGACAACAATATTGCAGTAAAGAAGAATGCCAAAAATACAGAAAGAATATCAAAGGCTATAACTACTATCATAGACAAGAGAAAAAACAAAAAAGAAAGAAAGCTACCAAATAATAGCTTTCTATTTTTTATTTTCAAATAATTTTATCCAATTGTATACTGTTGTTCTACTTTTAACATTGAGTAATCTCTGCATTTCACATAAAGTTATCTCTTTGTTTTTCCATTTACAATAGTATTTAAGAAACTTAGGGTCATTTTCCAATGACTCTTTTGTTTTCTCTCGACGTCCAAACTTAACTCCACGAGCCAAAGCATCATCTATTCCAAGTCTACACTGAAAACGCTTATTCTTTAAATCGAATGTTGCAAACTGCCCCATTATACCAATCAACAATTCACTAACTGGATCTAATACGTCATTCCTACAATCAATGGTAAATCCTGATACCTTAAGACATATTTTTAATTTTTCCATATCCTTAGTTAAATTATATATATCAAGATTATTTCTTGCTAAACGTGTGAAATCAGTTGAAATTAAAATACTTCCTGGATTTTCTTCTAGCTTTCTCATTAATTTATCATATTCAGGTCTTTCATCTCTAGTTTTTCCTCCTGATATGTACTCAATATAAATGTTTTCTCTTTTAACTCCTAATTTAACCAATTCATTAATTTCATAAATTGCATCCTGATGTTGGGTCGAACATCTTGCATACCCAAACATAATACTTTCTTCCATTTTTCATTTTCACCAAATGACCATTTAAACTATCTATACAATTAATTGAACATTTTAACCATTATTTGCTTATTAAATCCCAAAAATTGTATATAAAATTCTATGAACAATCAAACTATACTTTAAATGAACACACAATTGTAAAAGAAATACAGATATAAATCTGACTTCTTTTGTTAATTATTCTTCTGGACTTTTACTTGATAGGAATGTAATTTTTTCAGCGATTAACATAACGGCATGGTTAACATCGCCTCTTTCAACCCTACCTTTTACTCCAACAATATCGCCTTGCTTACAATACTCACTAGTATTTTCTGCAATACTATCAAATGCATAGCAATCAATAAAGTCTGTATCATATACACCCTCAGAATTTTTGAAACTTCTTGGAATTGCTAAAGATATTACAGCATACTTTTTGTATTCTTTTGGTAGATCTTTATCTTTATTCTTTTCAACAACAATCTTATTAGTCAACCTACCTACCAAAATCATTTGGTTTAACATCATTTCTCTCCTTTCTTTTATTTTAGATAGATTCACAAACCTACCTTGATTTGAAATGTTACCAAATAATAACAAATAATGGAAGATATAATTACAAACTACATAATCTATTAACACATTTGAACACGATCTGAACGTTTAATCTTTAAACTAACCACCCACACACCATCTAAATGCAAAATAATAACATATGATACAAATCCATTTTTAATACACAAAAAAAGAAGTATTGTTACTCCTTATTATTGTCATTTTTATTTTTCTTCATTGCATTATACATAGCTTGTTCTTTAGGTGTCATATTCATATAAGTCATAGTATCATTAGCATCCTGCAATGTGTCACCTACATCTTTAAGACTATCCACAAATCCATCCACATCTACACCGCGGCTAGTTAAAAATACATACCCTAAAAATAATAAAAACACAAAACCAATAAACAAAAAACCATAAATTGCCATTTCTATTTCTCCAGTTACTGCAAATACTGTAAATACAATTATTCCTAATATCAAAAATATAACTCCTTGTTCTTTAATCACTTCTTTCATTCTAATCCTCCTTATATTCCTATTTCTTTTATTTCAACCATATTAGAATCTCTTACTGTAAGTACATGTTCAAAATTATTATCAACAACATTTCTATATTTTTCTTTTATATTTTCATCAGTCATTTCCTCATCAGTTGGTTTTAATGCTGCACTAATAACTACTACTGCTGTATTATTATTCTCTGATACTTCTTTTAATTTAATAAGTATATCTTCTAGATCTGAAACATTTTTATAAAATCTATTATCTAAATAGTCAATTATCAAGACAACCGGTTTATCTTTATTTGCAATATCAATTATTTCATCAATAGTAGATATATTATCAATAAAATAGTTTTCATCAATAACATTACATCCAAATCCCCAGTTATGCTCATCCCATATACTTAATGCTTCTTCTTTGGTTTGATATAAACTAATGTATCTAACTGATTGTTTTTCTTTTAATGAATTATTAGCTAATGCTAAAGTCCATAATGTTTTATGATAATCCATTGTAGGACCCATCATAATAGGTTTTCCCACTTTTAGATATCTATCTAATTTATTCATAGATTTGCCACTGCATATAATAACTTTCATAATATTCCACCTCCACTTTAACATTTTTATGATTGAATAATATAAGGTTTTATTTCAACCATATTAGCGTCTCTTAAAGAAAGCATATTAGAAAAATATAATCCCATGTCTTTCATATGTTTTACAGCAAAATCAGGCCAGATACCTGACATCACAATTATTGATATATTATATTTTAGAGATGTCATATAAAATTCTTCTAACATTTTTCTAAAATCATCGTAATTATCTACAAAATTAAATCTTTTATCGATACAATCAATTAATACAACTCTTGGTTTTTCATTTTTAAGGATTTCAAATATATCTTTAACATTCGATACTTTTACAAAAAAATTATCAATCAATTCCATTGAACTAAATTTCCAATGATATTCAGCCAATATTTCTTTAGTATCTTCGGCAGTATCATATAAACTTATATATTTTACTATCTTACCATCATTTATCAAACTATTGGCTAATGATAATCCCCATAATGTTTTATGATAATCCATAGTAGGAGCTAACATCAACGGCCTTCCAACACCAATATATTCTTTTAACTTATTTAATTCTATTGAATTATCTATTATTGGTTCATAATCTTGCTTAAACCAACTAGGTACTTTTCCCATCTTTATATTTTCCTCCATAATAATTTTTAATAAATATCTATTAGTTCCTTATAATTAGGATATTTTTCTATCACACAAGCAACAAAACCTTTCAATTCTTCATTAAAAACTGGATGACTATAATATAAAGTTTTAGATTCTAATATCAAATCATCATCTTTTGTATAATTACTTTGTTTATTCCCAACTGCCTTATATTGTTCTTCAGTAATAGCGGGTTTCCATGGACTATTATCTGAGAATTTAAGTTCATCTAAATCATCAATTGTTTTTAAATAGCCATTATCAATCAAATCTTTTAATATATCACGTACCATTTTGGTTTGTTCCCTACAACCATACTTATAGATATCATTATCCTTATTTCTAAATCTACCTACTTTACCAAATACTTTTTTACTTATTCTATCTTTTAAATTCTTATTAGTGGTACCTTCGTTTTCTAGTACTGTAAATAGTATTTTAAACTGTTTTATATTATTGTTATAAAATTCACTATACTCATCTTCTCTATCTCCATTTAGAATGTTCATTAATATATCACAATAATTATTGTAGATAGCAACTGACAGTTTCCTCAAAGTACTAGTAATAGGCATATAACCAAATTCACATAAATAAGTAAATCCTTTTAAATATTCTTCAACACTGATTGAAGCTAAACTATTATTTTCTAGATATGAACAAGGTTCTAATACATAAGAAACTAATTCTTGGTAATCAACCCTAATGTAATCATTACCAGCAGATATTTCTAGATTATTATCTAATGATAAGAATACATATATATTATTATCATTTGCAAAGTGATTATCAAAATACTCTTTATATCGTTTTGTTTGATCTTCGCTACTTTCTTCACTAAATAATTTATTCTCTAAAATGATATTATATTTATTATTTCCAATATTAAACTTTATTAACAAGTCAAGTCTACCAACATCAATAGATTCTTGAGTTAAAACTTCAATATTACTAACAGAATAATTGCTTAATAAATCCTGTTGTAATTTGCTCTCTAAATGATTTTTATCTTTAACTTTTAGCAACTCAATGAATAACTTTAATGGTTTAGTTCCTAATCCAAATACATTATCTTCTTTTAATAAACTTGCTAAAAAGTTTGTGTGCATATCTTCATATCTGAAAAAATCTATTTGTTCCAAGAATCCAGTATTACAATAACGATCAAATTCAATCCACTCTTGACTGTTTCTTAATTTCAAAATAGTTTCAAATTTATCCATAGCATTACACCTCTAGTATCATTCTATCATCTTTCTAGTATATCTTCAAATACTTTGTAGTGTAAGTTATAAACCTTTGTAGTTGATAGAATTTTATTAAAGGTGATGACTATGAGAATAAACGATAAAGAGAACTATGAAAATATTAGATCTAAAATAACAATGAAGAATCTGAAATCAATTATTGAAAATAATGGATATAGTGTTGTAAAAGTTGCTATGAACTCAAAGATAAGTGATAGCACAGTCAATGCTTATATAAACGGGCAAAAAATACCAAGTGTTCCTACTTTAATAAGTATGGGGGATTATTTAAATTGTAACTTAGATTATTTACTTGATAGAACTAATAATCCAATTAATGTTAATGATTTAAATAAAATTAATACAGATAAAGAGTTGAGTGAATTAATTCAAATAATCTCTTCTCTTCCAAAAGAAAAGAGGCAACTGGTAATTGCCTACGTTAAAGGTATCCTAAATAGTTAGGATATTTTTTATTACTATAAACTTATAACTCATTATGTAATATAGTAATGTAATTATCATTTTTTAATAAAAGGATATGCTAATTATAAGTAACACCATAATTGATAATAATGCAACTATTATACAAAACTTTTAACTATATTTGATTTGTTCTTAATCAATTCAATAATATCATCTTCATGTTCCCAACCATAAACTTTAATATTTCTTTTCTTCCTACTAGTGTCATTTATTTTGATAATAAATCCACTAGTTTTTTGTATAATCTTTTCCTGTCTTTTTAGTTTGTATAAACTTCGTTTAATATACTTTTTAATCTCATCAATTGTTTCATTGTTAAGTATAAATAATTTTTCATTATACTCTTTTCCATACACTAAACCATTCTCATATATGGTTAGTGTATAATCAGTACTTGGATTAATTATCTTTAATAACCAGATATTCTTTTCTTTCATACTTTACCTCCTTTGGTTTAAGATTGGTACAAAGTTATAACCAAATATTAACCAATTTGAACAAAGTTTGTGCAACATTACACATAAACACCAATGAAATAATGTTGCGCAATATCTGACCGATTATAACAACAACAGGATTGTTGCAACTACTGTTATTAATTTATAATTATTAATTAGTCATTTATTATTATCTTTATTATCTTTATTATCTTTATTATTATACTTATTATGTTTATTAATAGTTTATTGTTTTTCTTTAGTGCTTTTACATGAGTTTGCATCTCGTATCAATAGATGTGCTATCAACAGCTCGTATATATTTGATAAGCAGTTAAATTGCCTATCTACTTATATATATGAAATTAAATACATTTCCTACTTATTATTGAAAAACTTTTTTAACATCAATTCATCTTTCTGTATAAACTTTAAATGATAACTCTCCATTAGATATTTCTCTACTTGTTTATCTATTAACTTCATATCACTTTTATTAAACGGAAAAGTATCCATGGATAATTTTTTAATCATCTCATAAGTATATTCAGTACCACTATTACCATAAAGTTCATATATCGAATTAATATTACTTGCTATTAGATATGAATAACTAATTAAATAGTTCTGTTTAAACTGCTTTTCCAATTCAATCTCTTTTTTACTTAATACATCATCTAATTCTTTCATACTATCAATCTCCAATATCCTAATAAAATTATTCTATCATTATTCTGGTTAATGGTCTTGCATTAATATTTATTTCATCTATATGTCCATGTTTCTTATATGAAATAATTGTCTTCCTAATTATCTGCTTATTATTTCTCAATTTGATATTATACTCAAAATAAATACTTGGAACATACTCTATAGCTTTAAGTGCAATACTGAATCTAGATGTTATTAATTCAATAATTATATTTGGAAAATTTTCTATCCATGTATTATTACTCATAACTTTTAAAATATTTAATGCTTCTTCATCACATAATATTTTTACATACTGCCCAGTCTCATTTTCACAGTATCTTTTCACACAATTAACACCTCCCTAATTATTACTTACAACATGTGAATTTTATTTACAAGAATAAATAACAATTGTTAACAATTACTATTATTGCAAAAAGAAAACATACACAATAGTATGTTTAATTATAGTTATCTTTATTAAGTGCAAACAAGCATTCACTAATAGCTTGTCCTCTACTAAAGATATACTTAATTTTTGAAAATATATCTATATACATTTCTTCACAATTATGAGATAACATCAAGTCTATATATTCTCTCCACTTATCCTGTTTAAATTGTTGCTGTCCTTTTCTAATAATATTAATTATTTCTATTGCAGTATTTTCATCAATATTATGATCCATTAGATATTCAAATATATCTTCACGACAAGAAATTAAATTATTTATATTTATTAATCCATTATCAAACAATTCTTCTTGATTATAATTCCAAACATCTACACCAGCACAAATACTTTTGATTTTAGCATATTCTTCCATTGTCTCTGGTTTTAGTTTTCTTTCTAATTCAAGTTCTAATTCACTACTTAAAATATTTTTATAAGTTACTTCTTTACTATTAATTCTATTCTTACTTCCAATCCGAATAGTTAAATACTTTTCACGATAATCTCTATAATCTTGTATAGTTTCAAACATATTATCTTTATTAAATCTGAATACTAAATCATTTATACCTCTATTAGAATTTGAATACGAATATGGCAATAGCAAATAATGATCATCACAATATAATGCAAAATCTTTATCATCTTCCATAAAGCCACCCTTTACAATAGAAAATTCTAATTCTCTATCTTTAAGCATATAAAATAGAAAAGCATTTTTAATGTGATCAACTATATCAAATTCAAGTGAATAAGAACAATTTCGAACCAATTCAAAATGTAAATTGTATTTTATTGGATCAACATCAGATATACCTAACTCATATAGTATAAGAAAACTATTATACATACCTCTAAAATGATATTTAAAATAACTGCATTCATAATGATATTTGTATAGCAAATATATAATAAATAAAGTACTTTCTTCATACAATATATCTAGTTCCTTACAACATCTACTATATTCATCTTTTGATAATTTCTTTTTCTTCAATACTTTGATAAGTTCCTTTTTCGCTATATCATTTTGAAGCTTATATTCTTCACTATAACTATACATTATTATCACTCCTCAATATAACTATTACCAACCTCACTAATATGTTTAGCTTTTATCATTACCAATAATTACTTTGTTATGTTTAGGCTTCATATACTCTTTTCCTTAATTCTCCTATATCAATTTCATTATCAAAATACTTTTGAAAATAATTATAATGTTTTCTAATAAATTCTTGAACCTTTTTAAAGTCATCTTCTTTTATATTCAATTCATCTTCAAATAGATGTGGATTATCTTCATCGATACTAATATGAACAAATTCTTTATTATCAGAATCATCATAATAGTTTTGCATAATCAATCTACTTGGATAATCATCAACACTTACTTTATAATCATCATCTTGATAATCTTCATTTATATCTATTACACATAGATCTACTGGTAAACCTGTTTTATCTTTTGATAACTCCCATACCTTAATTGGATCTTCCATAATCTCACGTTCCTTTCAAGTAATTATATTCTACACCAGAAAGAATAAAATAACAAATTATAACAATATATTTACTATAACTAAAATATTAGAACACAATGTGACAAAAATAAAAGTGCATACCCATATGAATATACACTTAAATCCCGCCAATAATAAATTCTGCTTTAGGTGGGATTTTTCCCACCTTAATATATCAAATAGTGGGAATTACATTAATTAATTTCTTAATTCTTTTACAGATCCAATTTTATACTCTTAATAAAGCATATTGGACAATCCCAATCAGCCGTTTCAAATATACTACCATCTTCTTCAAATAAAAAGTTTAGATAAACATTTTTATCATCATAATCACTTATAATAACATTTTCAGAGTTATTATTAAAGTCCGTTAAGATTATAGGTTTATCAATCAACTTATCAAAGTCAAATTCGTGTTCATTATAATTTTTTATCTCTTCTATAGCATTAATTTCATTTATATTATATGATATATCATTTTCAAATATAATTTTATTATCTTGTATATTTATAAGTGTATGAAACCTTGAAATTATTCCTCCAGAATCTTCTATAATATAAACATACACATCTTTTCCAACAAGCTTTTTTAATCTATCAATACTCTTATCTTGATTAAATTTCATAAATTGACTATTTATTTTGATTGGTTTTAATTTTAAACTCATAATTACCTCCTATATACTATTTTACAAAAAGTAAATAGAATAAACAACCATTGTTAAACTACGAGAATAATTTTACATAATAATCATTCCCACAATCGAAAGTAATAACTTTACACATTGTTATTGCCTATATTATACCAATTAAAATACATAATTTTTAATATGTCCTTTAAATGTCCTTTATTTTATATCATATTTCTTCTAAAACCATTATAAAATAAAGTGACACTGTCTCACGACAGTGTCTTCAGGGGGTTCGGTTGAATATACTCTAACATTAAAACCGTTAGAGATATCGGCGTGACATCCATCACGCATCTTAATCATAAAGGAAATATTTTAAAAAGTCAATCAACTTTATAAAATATTTTTTTAGTTTACATTAATCTTTTTTTAAAGTTCTTATATTTAAACAAAAAACAAAAAAATGGAATGTAAACTAATCAACTTTTGTGATAGAATCAATTAAATATCTTTTTAAATCTTCATTATCAGTTTCTTTATTTTCTAGATATTCTTTAGAATCTTTTTTCGCTTGCAATAATATCTTATAATCATTTTTTATAGATGCAATTTTAAATGTCATATCACCACTTTGTCTAGTACCAAACAAATCTCCATGACCACGTAATTTAAAATCTTCTTCTGAAATAACAAAACCATCATCTTCACGTTCCATAATCTTCAATCTTTCAGCATCACTATCACTAATTAAAATACATTGACTTTTAGAAGAACCTCTACCAACTCTACCACGTAATTGATGTAAAGTAGAAAGTCCGAATCGATCCGCATCAAAAATAACCATAGTAGTAGCATTTGGAACATCAACACCAACTTCTACAACAGTAGTAGAAATTAATATCTGAACCTCATTATTTTTAAATTGTTCCATAATCAAATCTTTTGCCCCACTAGCCATCTTACCATGAACAATATCTATTCTATACAAATCCTTAAAAGCTAATTTCATTTGAGACTTTAATTCATTAACAGTAGTTAAATCACTATTTTCACTTTCTTCAATTAAAGGAGCAATCACATATATTTGATGATTATTTTTTAATTCCTTATACATCATTTCTAATACTTCTTTAATCTCACTATTCTTTTTTACATACGTATCAATTTTTTGTCTACCTTTAGGTTTCTCTTTTATTGTAGAAACATCCATATCTCCAAAAATAGTTAAAGCGTATGTTCTTGGAATAGGAGTAGCACTCATATATAAAACATCTGGTTTTACACCTTTATTTTGTAGATTAGCTCTTTGATGTACCCCAAACCTATGCTGCTCATCTGTAATAACTAACCCCAAATTATGATATTTTACTTCATCCTGTATTAAAGCATGTGTTCCTATAATCATATGAATAGAACCATCTTCCAATCCTTTATATATAGCAGTCTTATCCTTTTTAGAAGTTGAACCTGTAAGCAATGCAATTTTTACATCAGTATCTTTTAAAAAATCAGATAAATTAACATAATGCTGATTAGCTAAAATTTCAGTAGGCGCCATTAAGGCACTTTGATAATCGCATAAATAATTAGCATACATTCCTATAAAAGCAACAATAGTTTTTCCAGAACCAACATCACCTTGTAATAAGCGATTCATACGATGAGGAGATTCTAAATCATGAAAAATTTCATCCACCGCAGTTTTTTGATCATTTGTCAAAGAAAAAGGAAGTTTTTTCATAAAACTATCAATTTTACTTTGATCAATTTTTCTAAATAATCCATTTTTTTCTTTTTTATTAACTTGTTTCAAATAATTAATCTTAAACATAAACTGAAATAATTCTTCATACTTTAACCTAATAGTTACTTCTTTCAATTTTTCTGAAGTACTAGGATTATGAATAATATTAAGAGCAGTCTTTTTATTTACAAAATTATATTTTTCTTGATAATAATTTGGAACATAATCTCTAATTTCTTTTCCATACATTAAAAGAGCCATATTAATATAAGTAGACATATTTTTATTTGTAATACCACTAGTACAATGATATACTGGCTCAATCTTTACTTTATTAGATAAAGATTCCATTTTTATATCACTCGCAGTAATAACATTTTTTTTCTTATCTAGTTTTCCAATAACAATAACATCTGTACCAACTAATAATTTATTTTTTAAAAAAGCACGATTAAATATAGAAACACCAACAACTCCAGATTGAGTTACCAAGCGAAAATTCATTTTATTTAAACCAGCTTTAAATCTCATTAATATTGGAACACTTTCCACTTTACCATCTATAGTAATTTTTTCCCCATCTTCAATTGAACTTAACTCATCTCTTTTTATAACATCGTAGCGAAAAGGATAATGAGTTAACAAATCTTCTATAGAACAAATATTAATTTTATTTAATAAAGTAAGAGCTTTTGGCCCAATTCCTTTAACATCTTTTAATTCAGCCATACATTCACTCCTTTCTTGCATATTATAACATAATTATAAATTTAAAAAAAGAAAAAAATTATATTTTTATAAATACAAATTAGAAACTAATTATTAGTAAAAATTATAAATTAATTTTATATAATTAATAAATATTATAATTAATAATTTTAATTATTATATTTTTTTTATTTTTTTTGTTTTTTTTGTTGACAAAAAGTCTCTTTTCGATTAGTATAAGAACTACCAATTCGGAATTAGGCGAATTGGTCGCTAGTATCACACTAGCCAACCCCTTTTTATTCTTTTTGGAAGCTGGCCTCAGGGGGTCCAGCTTCTTAGATTAAAAACAAAAAAAGACGTGCCGACGTCTTTTTTTTTAATTATTCTTCAATATCATCTTCATTATTACTCTCTATAATGTTATCTAAACAAAACATAAAACCATATCCAAAAAAATAAGCAACAATAAGACCTAAAACATAAAGAAAAGCCGTAGCAATCTTTCCAACTACAATAAAATAAAATAATAATATTACTGCAACAACAATTCCAAAACGTATAAACCAAACTGATGCTACTGATAAGAAAGATATAATATTAAATTCAGAGTTTTCATTCTCATCTACTTCTTCATCTAAAAACTCATCATCATATTTTTTCATAAAGACCCTCCTTTTTTATTACAGTAGATTATACCATAAATATAGAAAAAAATAAAGAAAAATATACAAAACACTAAAAAAATCTACATATTGTAGATTTTTTTATGATATTTCTTTACTTTCTAAATTTTTATAGAATGAATAAGTATCTTCAGCATCTTTTTTATTTTGACTTAATAAAGAATCACTATTTCTATTTAAATTCTTAAGAGAACGATATCTATCTTCTCCTAACATAAATTCTTCATATTTAGAAAAATCTGCATTACTGTCAACTTTAAACTCTCCACTTTCCGGATGATAATGGAAAAGTGGAAAATAACCAGAAATAGTAGCATCTTTTTCTTCTTGAATACTATTTTTCATACCTTTAATAATTCCTTGAGCAATGCATGGAGCATAAGCAATAATAATACTAGGTCCATTGTAAGCTTCAGCCTCTTTCATCACTTTAATTGCTTGCATAGAGTTGGCTCCTAAAGAAATAGTTCCTACATAAACATGTGGATAAGACAATGCCATTTTAGCAAGATTTTTTTTAGCAGTTTTTTTACCACTAGAAGCAAATTTAGCAACTGCACCAACTCTAGTAGATTTAGAAGCTTGACCTCCTGTATTAGAATATACCTCAGTGTCTAAAACTAAAATATTAACATTTTCTTTTGAAGCTAAAACATGATCAATTCCATTATATCCAATATCATATGCCCAACCATCTCCACCAATCATCCAAACAGACTTAGGAATTATAAAATCTTTAAGTGGTAAAAGGCCATCAATTTTTGTTTCATCTATTATTTCAAGCAAATTATTAGCACTTTCTTCATTTATATTTTCAGCATATGTTTTATATATTTCCATTTCACTCTTCTTAATTTTATCCAAGTTATTTTCTATTAATGAAACAATTTGCTTCTTTATAGTATTATCAGCAATCCTCATACCAAACCCAAACTCGGCATTATCTTCAAATAAAGAATTTGCCCAAGGAATTGAATATGGCATAGAAGGAGTACTAGCACCATATATAGAAGAACATCCTGTTGCATTTGCAACAATCATTCTATCGCCAAATAATTGAGTTAAAAGTTTTAAATAAGGAGTTTCTCCACAACCAGCACACGCACCAGGAAATTCAAATTTAGGTTTTACAAACTGACTACCCTTCACAGTATTAGTTGGCATTATATTTTTCTTTTCTTTTACTTCTTGGAATAAATATTGATACTCCTCATCTCTTTTATCTTCCAATAATTCATGTTTCATTTTCATAACTAAAGCTTTTGCACCAGCTTTTCCTGGACAAACCTCACTACACAAACCACATCCAGTACAATCTGGTAAACTAACACCAACAGTAAACTGTAAATTTTGATCTTTTATTTTAGCATCTACCAAATGACGAGAAACAGACTCTGGAGCATCCATAACTTCTTTTTCATCTAATAAAAATGGCCTAATAACTGCATGTGGGCAAACCAAACTGCATAAATTACAGTTAATACAATTACTAGAATCATAGCAAGGAGCCATATCACTACTATCACGTTTATCTAATTTAGAAGTACCAGCCTCAAATTCCCCATTAGAAATTTTAACAAAACTACTAACTGGAAGACTATCTCCTTCCATAGAATCAATTACTTCAAATAAAGACTTTTTACTAGATATTTCGTCATCATAATGTACAGAAGGAACTTTTACAGGTATTAAACATTCCAAAGAAGAATCTATAGCTTTTATATTTTTTTCTACTAAATTACCACCCTTATTAGCAAATTTAATAGATAAATTTTCTTTTATTTTTTGAAGAGCAAAATCAAATTCAACTATTTTGCCTAATTTAAATATAATAGTTTCCATAATAGAACTAATTTTACCAGGTATTCCAGCTTCACTAGCAATTTTACTAGCATCTAATATAAAAAACTTAATATTTTTATTTTGCAAAATATTTTTATCATGATTAGTCATCATAGATAAAACATCATCAGGACTTTTATTAGTATTTAAAATAAATACTCCTTTACTTGATATTTTATCAAGCATTTTTATTCGTTTTAAATAACTATCTTTTGTACAAACAACAATATTTGCTTTTTCTACATAATATGAACTTGTGATAGGCTTTTTTCCAAATCTTAAATTAGCAATAGTAACTCCACCACTCTTCTTAGAATCATATTGGAAATAACCTTGTACAAAAGCATTAGTATAAGAACCCGTAATTTTCATTAAGTCTTTCGAAGCAGAAACCATACCATCACTACCATAACCATAAATCAAAAATTCAGCATTAGAACTTGGTAACATAAAACGATTATCATAAGAAATACTTAAATTAGTTACATCATCTAAAATACCAACAGTAAAATTAGTATGAACGTCACGAGTATCTAAAAAGTCATAAACCCCTTTAATCATAGCAGGAGTAGTATTCTTACTAGATAATCCATAACGTCCACCATATACATTTACTCTACAATCTGCATTTTTTATAGTTTGAACAACGTCTAAATATAATGGTTCTCCACTTGAACCAGCTTCCTTAGTTCGATCAAGAACAGCAATTTTTTTAACAGTTTTAGGAAGTTCACTTAAAAAGTATTTTGCACTAAAAGGTCTATATAAATGAACTTCTAATAATCCAACAGCTTCTTTCTTTTCATTAACTAAATAATCTACAGTTTCACGAATAGTATCACAACATGAACCCATAGCAACAATAACCTTAGTAGCAGTAGGACTACCATAATATTGAAATGGTTTATAATTTCTTCCAGTAATTTTATTAATCTCCATCATATAATCATTTACAATATCAGGAATTTTATCATAATATTCATTTCTAGATTCTGTAGCTTGAAAATAAACATCTTCATTCTGAGCAGTACCACGAATACTTGGATGACTAGGATTCATAGCATGACTACGAAACTCATTAATTTTTTTAAAATCAACCAATGATTTTAATTTATCTGTATCAATAACATCTACTTTCTGTAATTCATGACTTGTTCTAAATCCATCAAAAAAGTTTAGAAAAGGAACTTTTCCCTTTATAGCTGCTAAATGTGCAACACCAGTTAAATCCATAACTTGTTGAACAGAACTAGAAGCCAAAATAGCAAAACCAGTTGCTCTTGTAGCATAAACATCCTGATGATCACCAAAAATAGAAAGTGCATGAGTTGCCAATGAACGAGCAGCAACATTAATAACACAAGGTAATTGTTCTCCAGCTATTTTATACATGTTTGGAATCATTAGTAATAAACCTTGACTAGCTGTATAAGTAGTTGTTAAACATCCCGCCTGTAAAGAACCATGAACCATCCCAGCAGCTCCTGCCTCAGATTCCATTTCAACAACATTTACAGTTGTTCCAAAAAAGTTTTTCTTTCCCTCACTACTCCATTTATCAGTAAGTTCAGCCATAGGACTAGCAGGAGTAATTGGATAGATACCAGCTACTTCTGTAAAATTATAAGAAACATAGGCACAAGCTTCATTTCCATCCATTATCTTCATCATTTTAATATCCTCCTTATTATACGATATCATTGTATCAAAATTAGAATAAAAAGTCTACAAACACAATTAATTAATAGATTTTTAAATATATTTAATTAAATGTTGATTATAAACTAAATGTTTTTTTCGATTATTCCAAATAATATAACATAATTGATAATCAGTTAAATGATATTTTTCTTTAAAACTATCACACTCATCAAATGTTAATTCTTTTTTTTCTTTAACAAATTTTATAAATTTATTCTGTACTATAATAGGTACTTTCTCATTTTTTAAATCTTCGAAAGAATAATAATCATAATCTATTATTGCATAACCAAATCTATGCTTTTTACAATACTTAACTAAAGCTTCATGTTTTAATATATTTTTTTTATTAACCATTTCCCTAAAAGGTTTAACTTCAATAATAACTACTACTCCATCATTTAATAATAATTGTATATCAGGGTAATATTTTCTTATTTTTAACATAGGAACATAATTTATTATTAAAGATTGTGTCTTAATTTCTTTAACAAACTTACAATTATCTAAATCTTTTAATACTTTTTTTTCAGAATAAGAATCATAGACTAATTCTTTTTTACTTTTTGTAACTTTCAATAATTTACCACATTTAAATCGATCAGTAGTTGGAATTACTTTTAGTTTATTAAAATATTTAAAACAATTTCTTTTAGGATCCCTACAAAATATTATTTTACTCCATATTATTTTTTCTAACTTAGTCATATTATCATCCATTTCTATTAATTACTAATATTGTAAAAATATTTCTTATTATTCATAAGAAATATCTTCACTTTTAATAGTAATCAAAATACTTTTACGTTTTTTATCTCTAGTATTAGCAGCATGCTTAATAATTGTCTTTTCAAATACATTTCTAATAAATCTAGCATTTCCAAAATTCTTAGTATCTTTATTTGCTCGAATTATTTCTCTTAACTTCTGGTAAGAATCTTCTTCAATTATAAATCCAGCTTTAGTAGCCATACCTTTAAAAATATCAACAAGCTCATCTTCCGTATAATCATCAAACTCTAAAGTATAACCAATACGTGAAACAATACCAGAATTAGAATCTAAAAACGCTTGCATTTCTTTTGTATATCCAGCAAATATTACAACTAAATCATCACGATAATCTTCCATAGCTTTAATTAAAGTTGCTATTGCTTCATCATTATATGAATTTTGATTTCCCTTGCTAGCTAAGGAATAAGCTTCATCTATAAATAATACTCCTCCTAAAGCTCTTTCAATAACCCCCATCGTTTTCGGAGCAGTTTGACCTACATACTCTGCAACTAAATCTTTAGAAGAAACTTCGATTAATTTATTTTGCCTAATAAATTTTAAGTGATATAAAATATCAGAAACTATTCTAGCAACAGTAGTTTTACCAGTTCCAGGATTTCCTAAAAACACCATATGTAAATTAATACTTTTTAAATTTAGCGAATCTGTTTTAGAAGACAAAGTCATATAATCAACTAATTCATGTAATGTCTTTTTGATTTTTTTTAATCCAACAAGTTCATTTAATTCCTCAAAAATTTCATCTAGACTTTTCTCACTTTTTAATAATGGAACTCTATGATGAAATTCTATTTCTCTACATAAAGCATCCCTATAACTAGGATAATCCATTCTAGATTTTTCATATGTTTTTGTAATATAATCTAATATTTCTAAAGAAAAAGAATCTTCTCTACTACATTTAACTCTATTTAAAATATCTAAATAAACATCATTTACATCTAATTTTTTACAAGAAAAAACAAATGGAAAAGATCTTTCTCTTAAAGAATTATCAAATTCAAAAAAATAATCTATATCAGAAGTTATCCCTTCTAATAATATTATCTTATTATGAAGATTTTCCTCTAAATAATGAAAAAAAGTCTTTTTAAAATTTTCATCTTTTAAAGATAATCCCTTAATATCTTTAATAACAATAAATGATTTTTTAAAAATATCTTTCACTTTATCAATTGTATCTATTTCATAAAATGATATAATACTCTTTCCATTAGAGACATAATGAGTATCTTTAATTACCTCTTCTATTATGTTTTCAAAAGAAGAAATTATTTCTTTATTATCTCCTTCTATAATAAGATGAAAATCAATATATTCTTTATCCTTATTATAATCTCTCATATAATAAATAACTTTTTTTAATAATTCTAAAGACTCTTCATTTAACATTAAACTATTAATTTTATTAATATCAAATTCAGTAGTAGATAAATGTTCTATATTTTCTAGAGAATTTTTTTCTACAATTGGAGAATTAAAAAAATCTCTATATACATCACTTAAATAATCTTTATTCATTAAAACCTCCAAAAAGAAGTCGTAAAAACGGCCTCTTATTTTTCAACATTTATTTCTAACATTTTCTTTTTTAATTCTTTTTCAATTTCTTTTAACTCTTCTTCAGCCTGTTGTCTTTGAATACGACCATTTTTATGTATTTCTATTACGCTATCTAAAGTCTCAATAATATCAGCATTAGTTTTCTTTAATGTTTCAATATCAATAATAGCCCTTTCAGATTCTTTAGCAATATCTATAGAACCTTGTTTTAATGTTTCACTATTTTTCTTTAACATATCATTAGTTAAGTTAGATACGGCTTGTTGATTTTTTAGAGCATTTTTAGCATTAGAAATACCTAAAGCAAGAACCATTTGATTTTTCCATAAAGGAATAGTATTAGTAATAGAACTCTGAATTTTTTCAACAAGTTCTGCTTCATTATTTTGAAGAAGACGAATTTGTGGAGCCATTTGAATAGATATAATACGTGTAGTTTTTAAATCATAAATTTTCTTTTCAAAACGATTAATAGTATTTTCCATGTCATTAACCTTTTGAACATCTATTTGCTCTCCACTCTCTTCTGCCTTTTTCTTAAGTTCTGGAAGAACCTTTTCTCTTAACTCTTCTAGTTTCTTTTCTCCAGCAATAATATATAAAGATATTTCTTTAAAATAAGTAAGATTTTTTTCATACATTGTATCAAATATTGCAATATCCTTTAACATTTGTATTTTATCTTTTTCTAAATCCTTTTCAATAACATCTATATTTTTTTCAATTTTAGTATATTTTGCTAAAATTTTATCAATTTCTTTTTTAGCATTTGTAAATAATTTTCCTAAACCTTTAGGCTCTTTTGTTACATCACCATCAAATGATTTAATTTCAGCTACCAAACTAGCAAGTAAATCTCCTACTGCACCTGTATTCTTAGTTCGAACATCTTCTAATACAGAATCTGAAAATTCCGAAATTTTTGCTTGTGAAGAAGCACCAAATTGAAGTATTTGAGTAGAATCAAAAACATCAATTTTTTCAACAAAATCATCAATTGCCTTCTTTTCTTTATCAGTTAGTAAATCATAATTTAGTGATTCTTCAATCTTTTCATCAGTTACATTTTTACCTTCTTGAACCAAATCATCAACTTTTACATTATCACTTGATTCTAATTTTAATTCTAATCCATCCATTTTACTATTCTCCTTTTCCTAAATAATCTATTAATTGATTATAAGTATCCATTTTTAAACTAGAAACTGTACTAGTAATAGTTTGAGGCACTCCAATTCCAATGGAAGAAACATCATAAGAACCTCCTGTAATACCAGTGCGGAATCCATATTTTTCCCATGCAATTTGCTGAATATCTTTATCATCAAATGCATTATATAATTTCTTTCCTTTATCAGTAAAATAAGCATAACAATGTGAATTCCAAATAGTTGGAGAAGGATATAAAACACGAATATCATTTTTCACTTGTTCAAATCCAGCTTTATTGGAATTAGCAAAATCAATAATACTCTTCTCATAATCAACAATCATTGGTTGACCACCCATACCTGTTTTTAAATATCTTTCAAACAAATCTGCCGGAGTATTATTCATATATCCACTTTTAACATAAAATTGTTTTAATTTAGGCAAATTATCATTAATATTTTCATCAGTAACTAATCCTTCACTTAAAGTTGATAATAAAAGACCATAATAAGTTGCTCCTGGAGAAGAAGTAACTGGATCAGTTGAAGCTATATTAATTTTCCCATATAATTCATTAAGACCAATATCAGACCATTTTTTTCCTTCTAATATATAATTCATCAATTTATTCATATCACTGATATAATAAACCCCATCTGTTTCAGTAACAATTCCTTCATTTTTTAAAGCATCAACTATTTTTCCCCAACTGTATATAACAATAGGAGTATTTAAAGTTAAACTTCCACCTTTTACATTATAACGATCTGCTTCATTTTTTTCTTTATCAGGCCACAATTTATAATAATCATAAAATCTTTGATCTGAAGTAAACAAAGCATCATAGGTAGATACTTCTTCAGAATGAATTGAATAAGAATTATCTCCACTTGATATTTTAGATGCAATAGTTTCATTTCCTAAACCAACATATTCACGAATAAGAGGAATCTGTACAGTTTTACCATTGCTCCAATTATCAAAAATAACATTTAATTTATATTTTTTACGTAAAATTTTAAGAACATCTTTATCAGCTAAAAAATCTTCTTTTCCACCACCAGTAGCAACATAAACAGTAGTAAGACCAGTTAAACTATCTTCACCATTTTTATTAGTAAAAAACTTAATACCAATAATAGATAAAACAAGTACTATAAATATAATAATACCAATAACTTGTTTTTTATTCATATTTTTCTTCCTCCTTATTATTCATTAAATCCGCATCATGATAACCATCTGCTTTTAATAATGAATCAAAAACTTTCATTTCAGCATCCATATCAACCAACTCACTTTGATATAAACTTGATAAAATACTTTTATAAGATTTATTTATTTCACAAATCATCTTATTTGTTGACTGAAAAAATTTTTTACTATCTTTTGAAGTTAATTTTTGATTTTCTATTTCATCATATCTATCAACTAACTTAATAGTAATAGGTAAATAATAATCAAAAAAATTATTTGCTTGACGACTCTTTTCTGGATTTTTTGATATAGTATTTATTATTTTAGAAACAGATTCATGAATCTCATTTAATTCTTTTTGAATACTTTCATCTTCTATTAAAGGAATCATATCTAAAATATGCTTATTTTGTCGTTTTGCTAACTCTAATATATCATATAAATTACGATTTGTATCTTTTAAAGTCAACTTTTTATCTCCAAAAACAAGCTCTCCAGCACCAAATGCACAAGCCCCAATTATAAAAGAAGGAAGGACTGGAACAGAAAGTGCCAAATAAGGAACTGCAAAAAACATTCCTCCAATAGCAGCTGAAATAACTTCTTTATTTTTCATACTAATTATAACCTCTAACTTCCATAAAAGCATCAATTAAATTAGTTGTTCCATCAAATACTTTTCCATTTGTCAAATCAGAAATCCGATTTAATTGTTCAATACTAGCATCACCAAATTGTATAGAATAAACAGGTACCTTTTTAGATTTTTTATAGTAATTTTTCAAATCTTCAAAAGACCCAATATTTCCTTCACCATCAGTCATAACAATAACAGAAGTATTATATTTAGAAGAATCTTCTTCATTTAATATTTTTAAAGCCTCAACTACAGATGGATAAAGAGCTGTTCCACCACTTGGATTTCTACTTTTTATTTTAGAAAGAACATTTTCTCTTTCTAAATTATTAGTAGAATTCCAAACCTCATTAGAAGAATAAGAGAATGGAATAACATCAACTAAATCATCATCAGTAAATTGTAATAAATCATTCATTGCCCGTTCTGATAAAATATAATCCATAGAATCAATCAAATCATTATATCGAGAACCAGATGCCATACTACCTGAATAGTCTAGACAAAAAACAACATGTACTGGTTTTCTTAAAGCAGTTTGGTAAAGACTTAATGCTTTTTGTATAACAGCAGTAGATGGAAACTTTATTGGAGATATATAAGTTGTAGTATTAATTCCCCATTTAGGATTAAAAACCTTAGAATCTGCTTTATTATTAATTCCACCATACCAAGTTCTTCTACCACTGTCAGATAAAAGATTTTGTCCCTCTTTGCTTAATAAATATTCAACAAGTTTTTCATATTCCTCTTTTTTCTTTTCATTTTTCTGATCAATATAACCAATTGGACTATCTGATATAGAAACACCATCTTTAGGATACAAAGCATATAAAGGTTCTAAATTTTTATAACTTAAAGATTGATTAATAGAAATAATAGAAGACTCATAAGTAAATACTGCTTCAAAATCCCCATTTATAAACATATCTTCTAAATATTGATCATCTCCAGATGAACGTTCAATACCAGAAAAAAATGTTTTTAACTTGTCTTTCAATTCTTGATTATCTAACATACCACTAGTTAACACTTCTGGACTTCCTGCTAATGTTGTAAGAATACCTAGATAAGCACTAGCACCACTATCTGTAGTTATTGGATTAGACATATTAAACTTAAGTTTTCCAGAAGATACTGCATCTACAATATCTTGAGTAAAAATTTCTTTATCAATAAAACCTAACTCTTCAGCCTTACTCTTTTTCACTCCAAAAACAACTGGATTAATACTAGTAGATTTCGTATTACTAACTCTTACTTTTGAACTATCTAAAGTATACATCCATATCGAATTAGAAAGCCAAACTGCATCAAACTGTTCTCCACTATTTAATCTTCTAGTAATTTTCAAAGTATCATCATATTCAATAGTAAGTTCAAAACCATTTTTCTTAGCAAAATCTTTTAGTTCTTTATCATACCACTCATTTTCAACACTAGATATCAAAGAAAAAACTTTATCAGAGTATTGATAAGAATTTTCATGTGAAGGAGAATGATGATTTATTAAAAAAAACACAACAATTATAACAATAAAAACCCACCAAGGAAAAGATGATTTATTTTTTTTCATAAACATACCTCACTTATCTCAATCATTAAGATAATTTTATCATTAAAAAATCAAAAAAACAACTAAGATACCAAATATAATAAATCATTTATAATACATTTACAAACAAGAAAAAAGGAAATATTAACTATATTTCCTTATTTATAATTACTTTTAAGTGGCGCTGTAGCAGGTTTATTCTGTTTATTTGTAACAATCCAAGCATTAGATACGGTTCTTCCACCATATTCTGCTCCTGCACTTGGTTTATTCCAAAGCTTACCCTCAACACTAAGTGTACTTGAAGCTCCACCATCTAAATTAGCCGCATTATAAGCTTTATAACGTAATAATATATCAATCACATCATTCATAGTAGCCCCAATACTATAACCTGGTAATCTACCTTCTATACATAACATTAAAACAACACCATCTTTTCTTTGTGCAATAACACTTCTTGGAGCCGTTCCCCAACCACCATCACCATGTATTTTACTAGTTTTACCATTTACAATTAAAAATGGGCCAAAATCAACAGCATCCTTCATACCATCCTGTATAGCTTCTTGAGGAGACTTTGTTGTTAAATACATTTTATAATCCTTAGTAAAACCTATTAATCCTCCGGAACCACCTGAATGTTCCCAAATAAGTTTACCATCTTTTATAATTGCTCCATACGGAACAGAACCATTTCCCCAACCATCTAAATCTTCAAAACCTCCACCATTAATACCTACTAATGCATTATTATTCTTTACTAAAGTATTAACAGATTGTCCAGCTTTACCCAATTTAGATGAAACAGCAAGCTCAACATCTCTAGGATCATATACAGCAATTAACCAAGCCTTATACTTTTGCTCAATAATTCTAATTGTCTTATAGACATCATTTCCAGAATCTTTTGTAAATAATTCTTTTTCATATTTATTAGAATAGTGAGAATTCTCTTTTATACTACCAATTGTAATTTCATCTAAATTCATTTCTTCATCATTCTGTTCAATAAAGTTTTCACTCATAACTTTATTAACAGTATCTTCATTATATAAAGTATAAGCTAAATATTGATGAGACATAGTTGTCATAGCAGTTGGAATCCAAAAAGCCTTAAATTTATCATTTTGTATAAGAATTAAACCATCAATTACTATTAAATCTAATAATATTACAAGTATTGTAAATTTATTCAATCTTTTTAATCGAACTTTTTTCTTAACTTTCTTCATAATTATCACTCCAAAACATACGGATTATCTAATGTACCTGCCCCACCCTTTATAACATTTTTCGAAATAGATATAGAAGGAACAATGTGCTTTTCTTCACGAATATCAGCTTCCTCCAACAACCCATTAGAATATACATTATATTGCATACTACCAACTAAAGAAGTAGTATTTAAATGAAAATAATCATTAAAATAATTATTAGAATTATAATCAAATATATTTAATAATCCAACTTTACAAGTAACTTTATTTAAATATATATTTTGATATTGATAACCAACATCATCGCTAATTTCACCAATATAAAAATCATTATCTAATAAATAATCTTTAAAAGATAAACTTGATAAATAACTAGTATTTAAAAAATAAGCAATATTCTTTTTATCTGTTAAATCAAAAATACTATTAGAGTCACTATAATTTCTAACATATTCAACTCCATTATATAACAAATAACCAAAAATATAAAGTCTCAATACATTGTTTTTATCCTCATAAACTCTCCATTTCTCTCCACCTAGCAAAACATATGTATCGATATAATTTTTAGTATTTCCAATATTAATTATATAAGGATTATCTTTTGTTCCATCTCCTGTTAAAGAAGAAATATTACTTTTTAAGGTAAAAACCGGTCTAATTCCAAAACCACTTAATGAATCACACTTTTGTATACTTCCATCATTATCAACATATAAGTTTTCATCATCTTTATTTTTTCCAAGCAAAAAAAACATCTTACCATTATTTAAAAAACTATTTTTTCCACCTGCTAAAATATAATCTTTAATAGTCAAAATAGAAAACATAGATTTTTTTTCTTCTTTAGCCTCTTCTACTTCACTACCATTTAAAATATCCTCACGATAAGTAGTTTTTACAAAATATTTATCCAAATCAACAAAAGTATTAGCATACACACCTGAATAATTATTCTCAGTCTTATCAAGCCAATTATGAACATTTGATTTTTGATAATCTGAATCTTCTCCATATGGAAAGCTAGCAACAAAATCTTCACTAATTACTTTAATAGTATTATCATTATTTATTCTTAATATACGAAATATCCTATTCTGAAATAAAATATAATTATTAACAACATTTCCCTTATAAAAATAACCAAAAGAATCTTTATGAAGACCAACTTCACTGCCTGTAACAGAAGGATTATTTTGAATAATCATACCACTTAAAGTAGAAGCTTCCTGTTCAATTTTTTGATTTTGTTTACTATAATAATATAAACTTCTATATCCAAAATATATACCAATTCCAATAAGAATAACTAAACTAAAAAAATTAAAAATAAATTCATATTTACCTAAAGATTTCTTTTCTTTTTTCTTTTTTCTTTTCTTTCTTGACATAACACTTAACTCCACCTTAAACGATTATATCAAAAGAAAAGACTAAGTACAAGACTTAGTTTTAAGTAATAATAATTATTTAACAACCCAAAAAGTAGGCATGTCTCTTAAACCATCTTTTCCTCCTGCAACAGGAATATTAACAATCTTATTTTGAATAACAAGTTCTGATGAACTACCACCATCTAAATTAGCAGCATTATAAGCACCAAATTGTTCCATAACATCACACAAATCAATCATATCTGCTCCAATACTAGAAGGAATTCTGCCATTTATAACAAGAAATAAAACAATGCCATCCTGTCTTTGTCCTATTGCAGTTCTAGGAGCTATTCCCCAACCACCATTTCCTTTTACAAAACTTCTTTTACCATTAATTATTAAGAAAGGTCCAAATTCAACAGCATCTCTTAAACCTATTTCTAATGCTTTTTCTTTACTCATACTTCCAAGAACTAATTTATTATCTTGATTAAAGCCAATAAAACCTCCACCCATAAAAGCATCCTTATAATCACTAACAACCTTTCCATTTGAAATAACTGTTCCATGAGGAAGAGCCCCATTTCCATTCCAATTAGGATCATAAAACCCCCCTGCATTGATTGCTACAACAGCTTTTTCTCTTTTACTAACATCTAGAATAGATTCTCCTCTTTTACCCAAGTACTGTGTAGTTGCTAAATGAATATGAGAAGCATCGTATATTGCAACTAAATATCCATTATATCCCTGTCCTTTAATAGAAATTAGTTTATAGATTTCATTTTCATCTCTTTCCAATAACTGTTTTTCATACTCATTACGATAAATAGACATAGTATATTTGCGAAAATGAATAAGATTCGGATCACTAACCTCATTTACTTCAATTATTTTATTATTTTCTAATACTTTTTTTATACGTTTATCAGAATATAACCAAGTAGCAAGAAATCTATGAGACTTTGTTGTCATAGCACTTGTTATCCAAAATTCTTGAAATTTAGTAAAAGGGCCATAAAATAAAAAAAGAAAAGAACAAAAAAAGATAATATATAAGAAACACCAAAATCTTATAAATTTACAAAGTAAAGATTTCTTATTATTAACTTTCTTTCCCTTCATATTTATTATCTCCATTATAATCAATAAAATTCTTATTAGTAACATAATTACTAATTACAAAAGATGATTGAATTGATTTTTGATAATCATTATATTTTAACACATTATCATTATACAATTTAATATCACCAACAAAATAATTAACAACCTGTTCATAAATAGTTTTATAATTATTACACTGCGTATTAACAGAAGCATCATTATAATAAACATCATCACATAAAGATTTTAATTCAATAACATTTTTTTCAATATTATTAACTATATCTTCATAATTAGATAAATTTTTTTTAATAACAGAATCTTGTTTGTAAAAAGCATCATAATAAGTATTTGACAAAATCCCATTAAATAAATTTTCACGATAATCTTCAAAAATAGATGTATTAGTACTAAAATTTTCAAATACAGATTGCACCTCAGAAAAACGATAAGCAACTTCATTTTGATCTTGTTTTAATCCAAGAATAAAAGTATAAACAGAACCTGCCATAATAAAAATAAAACTAAGAGTCATCATACTATAAGCAAATTTTCTTAAATTAAAAACCATACATCTATCACCTATCCTATATAGATTTTAGCAAAGAACAAAAAAAAAGTATAGAAAAGAAAAAAAGTTTTTTGAAACTTTACTATTTCTTTACTATACTATTAATCTATAGGATTTAAATAAACTTCTAATATTTTTGAATCGCTTTGTAAATAATTAGCCCCTAACTTTGAATTTACCATAGAAGCAGTTATAGAAGAAGATACATCAATTAAATCAGACAATTTCAAAGGAGTAACCTTGCTATTACTATTTTTATCCTTTAAGGATTCATCTAAAATCAAATCAATACCAATATAGCCACCGCTACTAGTATGTTCAACTAAACAAACCGAATACTGAAATTGATTGGAATCATTTTTTACAATAACAAAACTTCTATTCAAATCATACTCTCCACCATTAGGAGCACTATCAAAAACACTAGAATCTATCGAAGCTAAACTAAAAACTAAAGCTTCTCCATTATCAGGCTTTTCGATTTCAGAACTCTTTGCTCTTAAAATAAGTTCAACTTCTGAAACAAATTTTCCTGCATCAGAAATATATAACTTATTTCTACTAGTAGAAAGCATTCCTACAAGATGAGGAATTGCATAAACACTAAATATTCCTAATAAAACAACAACAGCTAACAGTTCAACTAAAGTAAACCCATTTCTATTTTTCATAATCATTTTTTTCTCCTTTAAAAATAAATACTTTACTAAATATATAATTAACAATAATAACAATAATATTAGATATAATTTTAGAAATTAAATCAGATATATGAAAATAATAAACAAATAAATATAAAAATCCTATATCAAAAAAATAAGAAATAATTCTACAAATAAAAAACAAACTTACTTCCTTAAAAGTATTATTTCTAGAACTATTAGTACTATTAAAAATAAAAAATTTATTACTTAGAAAAGTAAATAATACTGTTAAAATCCATGCAATAGTATTACTAATAAATATAGAACTACCAATTATTCTTAAAATATAAAAAATTAAAAAATTAATAATAGTTATACAAAAACCAAAAAAGAAATAAGAAAAAACATCAAAACAACTATTAAACCAAGAAATATGATTATCATCTAAAATATATTTTTCTATCAATTTATCCATATTTTTAGTATTACTCTCAAATTTTTTTGGATGAAAATTATTACTTTTACTAATTAATTTTCCTAACTTAGAAAAATCATAAAGCGGAAGAATATAACCTTCTTTAGAAAATTCAGAAATTATTTGTTTTTGATGATCATTATGATGTTCCATATATTTTGATAACCTTGGTGCAGCAATTACTTTTTTTCCCTTTTTTATAGCACTTAGAATTGTACCAGCACCACCATGAGTAATAATTAGATTAGCATCATCCATTAATTTATCAAATTCAGGTGCTGATAAGAAATCAAAAATTTCCATATTAGAAGATTGATAAACAGTTTGACCAGCTTGAACAACAACTTTTTCTTTTATAAAACCTTCTGAAATAGCCTCATCAACAGCCTCAAGTAATCGTGGAAACTGTTTATCCTGTGTTCCTAAAACAACAAGAATCATTAGAATATCCACCCCCCATAAACTGAATTAGGGTAGATTTTTTTCATACTTTCCCATTGAACAATAAACATATCACTTATTGGATAAAGAAGTTTGCCAGTAGAAGTTTTACTAACCATATTAGCAAAAGTTTCAATATAAATAATTCTACTACCAAAAATTTTACCAATACAACACATAGGTCCAGCAGTATGAACACCAGTGGTTATAATATAATTAGGACGATATTTTAAATAGTAAAATAAACTTATAAAACAATTAATTAATAACTTAAAAGGATAAGTTAAAAAATGATGTTTTGTACCATAAATTAAAAAATTAACTTTATTAGGATATTTTTCTTTCAAATATAAATTAGATTTCATTTTTTCAGTAATAATTGTATAGTCATATAAAGAAAATAAATCTTTTAATTGTAACAACTCATTTAAGTGACCACCAGTAGAAGAAATAAACATTACTTTTTGTCTCATAAAAACACCTTCCTAAATATAATTTGATTATAACAAATATTTAGATAAAAAAAAAGCATTTCAAAATGCTTATAATTTAATTATTGAGGTTGAACTGGTGAAACAGGTGCTACTGGAGCTACTGGAGCTACTGGAGTAACTTGATTAGTTGAACCAATAGGAGCTATAGGAGTAACAGGCTCAACCGAAGTCATTGTTGGAGCAGACTCTATTGAAGGAACAGCTGCCATAGAATCAGTAGTCACAACAGGTGATACCATTTCCGTATTAACTGGAGTTTCAACAGGTACAACAGGAGTTATTTCAGGTTGAGTTAACACTTCAGGCTGTTGAGGAACACTCTCAACTGCTATTGGATTAACAGTAGGAATTGTTTGCGTATTCTGTAAAGGATCAGCTCCACCATATATTTGATGTTCAGTATTTTGGTTAAAATTAATATCTGGAACAATTGGACTTGCCCCACCATATATAACTGGTTCTGAAGAATTAGATGATACATCAACACTTGGTGTAACAACTGGAGATTCTACTACTGGAGCAATTGGTTCTGGAGAAACTGTAGGTACAACCGAAGGAACTACGCTTCCACCAAAATTAGGTACTTCACTAACAACAGGAACAGTAGGTTCAACAACAGATACCTGTGAAGATACATCAGATGACACAGGTTCTGAAACAATAGTTGGAATGCTCTGAGGAGGTTGAACAACTGGTGTTGTATCTGCAGTAGGAATAGCAGCACTAGCCGAAATAGAAACATTATCAACTGGAGCAGGAGAAAGAGTCTCTCCTTCCATTTGGTTAACAGGCATTTGTGGTTCTACAACTGGTATAGAACTAACATCAACTGGAGCAGGAGAAAGAACCTCTCCTTCCATTTGGTTAACAGGCATTTGTGGTTCTACAACTGGTATAGAACTAACATCAACTGGAGTAGGAGAAAGAGCCTCTCCTTCCATTTGGTTAACAGGCATTTGTGGCTCTACAACAGGCATAGGAGCCGCTTCAAATGGTGCAGAAGGCATAGCAGAAACACCAGAATCAGTAACCATACCACCATTCATTGTAGAAACATCATTACTTAAACCACCAGCAGGTTGAACAACATTCTGTGGAACAACATTCTGTTGAACAGCATTAGCATCAGTACCAGTAGTAAAATTCTCTACTTGACCTGTATTATTAGCAGCAGAAACTGCCTCATTCTTATCTTTTTTAGACTTTTTACCTGTAACAATTAATATAATTAAAGCAATGGTTAATAATATAACTCCACCAGTAATTAAAAGACCACCAGCAGAAGTAAACCAAGATAAATCAAAACTCATTTTATCTTCTCCCTCTATTCTTATAATCTAATATAATGATAACAAATATTAATAACAATTGCAATCATTTTATTTTTTATACATTTTTTTACACTGTAAATTTTGTCCAATAACCTTCATAAGGAGGATCTTCAGTAAATAATAAATACTCCTTTGTTATTGGATGTGGAAAAGACAAATAATAGCAAAATAAAGCAATTTGAGTATGATCAAATATCCCATAACGTTGATCACCAAGTAATGAATGTCCTCTACTTGAAAACTGTACTCTAATTTGGTGATGTCTCCCAGTTTCTAATTCAATAGATACTAAACTACAATCACTATCAGAATAATATTTTATTACTTCATAATTTAAAATTGCTTTTTTACCATTAGAAGATATATAACTATTTCCATCATTTCCTTTTTCAATATAATCAATTAATTTTCCATAATCAGATTCCATTTTTCCACGTACAACTGCATAATATTTTTTTATAACACGATGTTCTTGAAAACTATTTGTTAATCGTGATGCGGCCTTACTACTTCTAGCAAACACCATAATTCCACCAACAGGACGATCCAATCGATGAACCAACCCTAAATATACATTCCCTGGCTTATGATACTTTTCCTTTATATATTGCTTAACCATATCCATAATAGATATATCACCTGTACTATCTCCTTGGCTAAGTATATTAGCTGGTTTTACAACAACTATAACATGATTATCTTCATATAAAACATTTAACTTATTCATTTGATTCCCATCTTCCATATATACCACAAGGTAAAACATAACCACTTTGAGAAATAGGTAAACCAACTTCTCCAGAAGAAATAATTCCAGGATATTTGTCTAACAAATTTGACTTTAATAAATTTTCAAGTACTATAGGACTCATACCAGTAGTATACGAATTAATTAAAAAAAATAAAGGACTATCACTTAAAATCTCACAACAAATAGAAATTAAATAATTTAAGCTTTTCATAATATCCCATACTTCTCCATTAGCACCTCTACCATAACTAGGAGGATCCATAACAATAGCATCATAATGATTTCCACGTCTAATTTCTCTTTGAACAAACTTAACTACATCATCAACTAAATAACGAATTTTATCCCCTTGATAACCACTACTTATAACATTTTCACGACACCAATCAACCATTCCACGAGAAGAATCTACATGAGTAACATGTGCTCCAGCAGACAAACAAGCAACAGTCGCACCACCAGTATATGCAAATAAATTCAAAACTTTAATAGGTCTATTAGCACTTTTAATTTTTTTTATCATAAAGTCCCAATTAACAGCCTGTTCAGGAAATAAACCAGTATGTTTAAACCCCATCTGCTTTATATTAAAAGAAAGCCCTTTATATTTAATCATCCAAGAAGAAGGAACAACTTTTAAATTTTCCCAACTTCCTCCACCTTTTGAACTTCTATGATATACAGCATCAATTCTTCCACTATATTTTTCCAATAAATTACCATTATCCCATAATACTTGAGGATCAGGTCTTAATAAATAGACACTCCCCCATCTCTCATACTTCATTCCTAAAGAAGCATCAATTATCTCATAATCTTCCCATTTATCTGCTAAAATCATATTTCCTCCCATAAAAATATTATATCAAAAGAAAAAACTATAAATAGTTTTTTTAAGAAGCAACATTAAATATTTGCTTATAATCAGTAATTAACATATTACCATTATATGCAATAATACGATCTCTATATTTAATAAAAATTGAATCTTCTTCCATTTCATATTCACAAGAAACATCAGCATACTTTGTACAATCATCATTATTTTTAATCATCATACGAAATAACTTATCATCTGTTCGAATAAAAGTATTCAAAGAATCACCTGCATAATTAAAGTCTTCAATATAAGCCCCATATTCATCTCTTGAATAAACAATCTTAGAACTAATTAATTTAGGAGGAGAATTTCTATCAGGAGAAATAACAATATTAGAATAAACATTTCCATCAGTTTTTAATACATAAAATAATCCACTACTACTATTAACAGTCTGAACTTTTAAAACATCATCATCCTTCAATAATACATCAATTAATGAATAAGAACGATCTGTTTTTAATACTTCTCCATAATATGAAGCATCTTTTTGATCACCTAAATAATAATAATTATCATCTGTAGCTTTTATAATATTATTATCAAATATAGCTTTTACTTTTAACAAAGTATCAGCAACTCTACAATTTTTTCCACCTTGATAAGGCTTTGACAAAGATAATTCATAAATATCACCATCAGTATTAATTAAATGTGTCCCAGAAATATATAAAATCTTTTGATAACTATTATCTTCCTTATCTTTAGGATAAAATTCATCACAAACAAATTTACCACCTACATTAAATCCTGCATGTCTAATATCTCTAGTAACATTACCATTACACCCAGAACAAAAGACTAATATAAAAATACACAAACATGAAAATTTAAAAATAAAATTTTTATTCATATTATCACTACCTTTATGTAAAATATATCATAAAACATAAAGAAAAAAAACTAAAATTTTTTAATAATATTAAAAATATAAAGTACATCATCAGAATATCCCTTACAATAATTCTTTATAATCTCTTCTATTTTATCTTTCTTTCTAGAACTTTTTTCTTTCTCATATAATTTTAATAATTTTTGATAAGAAAGATAAATACTATCTGAATCAGATATAAATTTACTACTTTCTATTTGCATAATACCAAGTTTTTGTTTATTACCATTTAATCTAAAACGAAAATAATCAATTTTTCTAAGCCATTTACTCCTATGATGATTATGATAAATCATAATAGAATACAAAACATTTGATAATTCTTTTACTTCTACATTACATTCATCAAAAAAAAGATATTTTAGTTTTAGTTTTGCATAACTAGAAAGAATTCTATTTACACTCATAGGAGTAAAATCATTATTTGAAGAATTTGTAAAAATATTTTTATTTCGACAAAAATAATAAAGAAATAATAATACAAAACTCCATATAATTAATCTTAAATCTTCCCCAGTCAAAAAAACAGCCTCAACTCGATTAATAAATGATTGATTAATAAAAAAACCAATAATAATAAGTACTAGATAATACTGAATATTATTTTCAACCCTATCAAAAAAATCTAAATCCTTAAAATAACTACAGTATACAGCATCAATCATAAATAAAAATAAAAATATTAAGAAAATATTCTCAGTATAATTAATACCAAATCTTTTAAAAATACCAGAAAAAATCAATAAAAAAATATTAGATATAATTAATTTTTCTAATTTAGTAATAGAATACTTTTGACTAAAATAAAGTAAAATTATAAATAAAACTACTCCTAAAAATAAATAAAAAAACCAACCTAATAACCCCATATCGTCACCTCATAACAGTTATTATATAAAAAAAAGTAAAGAAAAACAATGAATTATTTATGAGAATATTTCTTTAATCTATTTTTTATCATAAAAACTAAATCCATTGGTCCATTTATAAGATTTAATACAAGTAAAGCATCTTGTAACTTAACTTTATCAGAAACATTATCCTTTACCTGTAAAGCTTCTTTCTCATAATCAAAATTATCAATAGGATTAACTTCAATAAAATCCCGTATATAATTTTCTATATCTTTTAAAATATATTCTTTTAATGGATACTCATCTACTAATGAAACTCCATAATAACCACCAACTAAATAACGAAATTGATCAACTAACTCCACAATAAATCACCTATATTAATCTTAACACAAGTTTAAAAAGAAATTCTACTATAAAAATAATATAATATCACTTATAATTTTTTTAATATAAAAGTTAGTAAAAAAAAGCCATTAACAAATCTAATTAAAAAAACTAATTTGTTAACAGCCTAAGATAGAAAAAACTACCTTTTATAAAATATTATATTCTTATAAAATAAGAATAAAACAAAATAACTAATCAATAAACAAGCAACAACATAAACTAAATTTCTAATAGTTTTAGGATTACTTATTAAAGCTTTTATTTTATTAATAATTTTTGCTCCATAAATAATATCTTCTCCTGTAGGATTAATTGTAATATAACCTGTTTTTCCTTCCTTCTTAAAAGTAACTCCATTTACATTTTCAATACTCATCATATCAAAGAATTCAAATACTATATCATCAGATTCTACAGCTTTATATGTACCATATGGTATATCTTTAAACTCTAAGATACCATGAGTACTTAATTTACCTTCATATTTCTTATTAGTATCAGTATTCTCCAATAAAAATTTAAATGTATATTCTTTTTCTGGATCAAGATTATGTTTCTTTAATACTTCAGAAAATCCAAAATCATCATATTTCATTTCTCCTGTTACAGGATCAACATACCCATTTACTACAGTAAAATATAATGTTACTTTTGGTTCTTCTGTCAACTCATTTGTTACTTCAAGATTAGTCTGATCATAAGTAATATTACCATATTTTGTATCTACATTATTTTCAACAATTGTATAGTTGTATTTTGCTCCATTCTCATCATACATTGGAACATCCTTCACAATTTCTTTCCAATTATTATCTTTAGTAATATTTAATTCTCTAAACAAATTACCATTTTGTAATAAATTGATACTAACACTATTTGGTCTAGTTAAATATTTATTATCTTGATCTATCCATTTTTTAGTAATAGTTAAACTAGTATTTTGACTTAATGTATTCGTTACAGTTAATTCATCCTCACTATAAGTAACATTACTATATAAATCACTAATAGAGTCATTAACTTCTTGAATACTATATTTATACTTGTTTAAATTATTATCATATTTATCTACTTCAACAGTAGTTATCCATTCATTAGTATCTCCTCTTAAAGTAACTGTTTGATATTCTACTCCATCTCTTAAAAGAGTAATAGTTAACTCATCAGGTCTAGTATTATTACTATTATTATCATCTACCCATATTTTTTTAATAGCTAGATTGATTTTTTTCTTTAAAGTATTAGTTATTTTATAATTATTTTGATCATATTCTACCAATCCATACTCATCAACATTATCTTCTAAAATAGTATAGTTATACTTAACACCATTATCATCATATATAGGTACTTCTGTAATATTATAATTCCATATTTTTCCATTACCAGTAACAGTAATAGTTTTGTAATCATTACCATTTTGTTTTATTTTTATATTTACAGAATCTGGTCTAGTTAAATATTCATTATTCTTATCATTCCACTCTTTAGTAATATTAATAGTTTTATTTCCACTTAAAGTATTAATACAAACAAAATCTTCACAATTACTACTATACCCATCAACATTAACTTCTTCTAATGTATAAGTATACTCTCTATTAGAAGAGTCATATACAGGAACAGTTAATTTCTTAATCCATTCATTTGTACTATAGTCCCCAGTAACAGTTACTTCTTTATAATCATTACCATTTTGCTTAACTACAAAAATTACATTAGTTGGTCTAGTTAAATAATTATTGTTATTATCTTTCCAAATCTTTTTAAGTTCTATTTCCTTCGTCAATGTATTAGTAACATTATTATTATCAATTGATGGAGTATACTTATATCCATCTTCTAATACTATTTCATCTTCACGTACTGAATAACTAATCTCATTACCATCTTCATCATATTTAGGAACACTAACAATAGTTTTCCAACGTTTAGAGTTACCACTAACTACATTAGCAATACCCAAAGGAACATCAATAGCTTTTGTAATATCGTCATTAGGTACTAATTGTACATTAATAGACTGAGGTCTCTTACCCAACTTGTTATTAGCATCAACCCAATACTTATTAATTTCTAAATCAATATCAACTGGTTCAACTGAATTAGGTAAACCAACTT
>Ga0247611_10001151_pt1 | contig 48483 bp, 59 predicted proteins | sample 177DNAGHGhighgp2_FD_192422 | JGI IMG/M metagenome (GOLD analysis project Ga0247611, IMG submission 192422) | Sheep rumen microbial communities from Palmerston North, Manawatu-Wanganui, New Zealand - 1770 DNA GHGhigh gp2 | ecosystem: Host-associated > Mammals > Digestive system > Stomach > Rumen... | reverse complement strand
GCGCCTCTGAGGTCTGCGTCTCCGAGGTTTGCGCCTACGAGGTATGCGCCTCTGAGGTTTGCGCCTCTGAGGTCTGCGTCTCCGAGGTTTGCGCCTACGAGGTATGCGCCTCTGAGGTTTGCGCCTAAGAGGTTTGCGCCTCCGAGGTATGCGCCTCTGAGGTCTGTGCCTCCGAGGTTTGCGCCTCTGATGTCTGTGCCTCCGAGGTATGCGCCTACGAGGTATGCGCCTCCGAGGTCTGCGCCGTTCTTAACTGCCTCGACTACTGTTTCCTTTATCGTGTTATCTTCTTTCTCATACTCAAATAACACCTTACCCGTCCAACGATTTTTAATCTCGATTTTAATTAATTTCTTTTCCATACTTATGCCACTTTCTTTAATTGATACATATTTTCCTCTACCAGACGGATGATCTCATCATGATACTCCGTCGGGTTGTTACACACGCCTCGGGACTGCAACACCTGCCACGTCCGCAGGCTTACCTCTATGGTCTCCAGACGCAACCCTCGGCTGTCTCTGGCAGACAATATCAGGCTGCTCTCTTTCTTATAGTAGGCGTTGGTATACACACAATGATGCATCGCCGCACCCTCCATCGCCATCTCCTTGACAGAACAGATGACCGTCACCGTGATATGCTCGTTTCCGAAGCACACACCAAAGAAACGACCCTTTTCCTTGCGGTAACTCTCCTCATACTTGACGCTCTTGGCGATGTCCTTCGTCAGCTTCTCGCGGAACTCCCTGTCGATCTTCTTCTTCAACATTCGGTCATGGGCTGCACAGAGGTCTGACGGACACACATAAAAGGCATTCCTCACATCCTTGCCGAAATACTCCAGCATATCGATATAGTCACACCAGATGCCGGGATCCTTGATGACATACTTGTTTCGGTTGCATATCCTGATGCTCGGCATGTACTTCGCCATCTCCGTCCGTCCCTTCGAGCAGGCATAGTAGAACATCTCCGTCTGTCCCGTCTTTGCCAGCATCTCACACTCCGGATATAGCAAGAGGTTCTGCACCACCAGAACGGGAGAGATACGCCAACCTACGGACTTCTGGAACTCCATCTGGAACTCTCTGCGCCATCCGTTGCGCATCACCGTCTTAGACATGCGCCAGACCGGGTAGAAGAAATTGCCGCTGATGTCGAAGATGTCCGACGTGACGTAATACCCAGATGCGTTGCCGTTATGGTGCTTCACCGACCACGGGCTGCCATACTCCCACCGCATGTGCCATAGGCTGCGGCTGTACTGTCGGCTCAGAATCACCTCACACCCCTGCTCATCGACCCAGTTCTCGTAGATGTCGTGCACCTGGTACTCCGTAGGCTCACCCTTGACATTCCTACGCTCCGAAAGGTACGTCCTGAACACCTGCTGACCGCCTATCGTCGTGACCACCGTCTTCAACTGTTCCAAATACTCCTCGTCACGCTTCCCGCCCTTCTGTGCGTAATGCTTCAACGTCAGCCGCTGACCGCAGACAGGGCAGATGTAATCGTCGTACTCCAGACTGACCGCCAGCTCCGGCATCTGCACCTTCTCCACATGTCCGCAATGCTGGCACCACACCTCGCCACGCTTCCAGTAGTAACCAACCATCTGGAAGTCCTGCATCATGAACTTCCGCTGTGCCTTCGACAACTCAGGAAGCCTGTCATGCAAGGCCATCACCCTCTGCTCACGCTTCGTCATGCGCCGTGTGGGCTTAGAGGTCACCACCTTGCTGCATTCTACATACTTACCTGTACACATAACTCAGAATCCGAACAAGTCCTGTTGTGCCGTCTGATCCTGCATCCGCTTCTCCCGTAACTCAGCCTTACGCTGGCGCTCCTTCTCCTCGGCATCCTTACGCTTCTGCTCCTCGGCTGCCTTGATCTCATTATAGTACTGCTGACGTGCCGCCTCCTTCGCCGCCTCTATCTGCTCCTGGGTGAGGTCTACATGACCAGACACCACAATCTTCGACGGATTCTGCTCTCCTGGATCCTTCACGTCATCCTCATCGAAGAAATGCCGTACCATCCCGTAGACCTCCGCATCATCGAATCCACATTGTCCGCTGTCCTTGGCACACTTCAACACATAGTTGCAGGCACCCTCCACCGTCTTTGTGTCCTTCACCGACTCCACGCGGGCCTTGAACTGTGCATCACGTTCCATCTCACTATCCAGCCACTCCTGAATGCGCTGGATGAAATACTTCGTCACATGTGACTTTTCCTTTTCCTCTGCCATAACCTTACTGCTCTATCAATACCATTTTCACGTTCAACGCATCGCACACCTTTCCGATGACATCGATGGGGACGTTAAACGCCCCCTCCTCGATCTTCGCCACCGTCTGACGCTTCACGTCACACATCTCTGCCAGCTGGTCAACAGTCCAGCCCTGCTCTTCCCGGATTTTACGAACCTGCTCACCAAGTTCCTTTCTGTTTGTCTCCTTCATAATCGTTCACTTTTTATCAATATACATACACACATAGACACAAGGGAGGATCCTTTTCTTTTTTCCCTCTCCCTTCTCTATCGTACCGAAGTGATACGATATGCCGCCGTACATTATGAGGTAACAATTAAGTACCTCCATCATGCTCTCGATACAGGATCCGGTCAGGACAGCGCAAGATTTATCGCTGTATACCAGCACACTTGCGCTGTACTCGTCTTCCACCTTCTCGACATCGTAATTTTGATAGATGCCCAATCTCTCCCTGAGGTCATCCCTCAGCTGACATGCCACCATGTGCATGATCCCTTTGTTTTCGATTCTCTGATTTAACATAACTGCTTTGTTTTTATTGGTTCTTTGATATTTCTTCCAACTTCGGCAATACCAGGCGCTTCAGAACATAAGTGGCATTCGGTGTTATCTGACGCTGCCACGCCATATTTTTAGGCGACCACTTGAAGCCGTGACCTTTCAACAGATCGATAACAGGCTTAGAGGGCTTGCCATCGAATACCAGACGGTAACGCTCTTCAGAATACACCTTTTGCAGGGTTCCCCATTCATACACTGTCTCGCTGTCTTCCTTCTCGGCCATATACTGATGCTCTTTCAGCTTGCGCTCCGTCTCCCTGATCTTTGCGCTGTTGTTACTCAGCTGGAACGGTGCGAAGCCTGCACCCCACCATGCACGCGAAGCATCCATCAACACCAGGGCATTCTCTTCGCTGATGCCAAGTGCAGCCAATTCATCCACTTTCTCCACCTCGGCCAGTTTCTTGCTACGGATGACCTTGTTCGCCTCCTTCATCACTTCCTGCAGACGGGTCAGGCTGTCGAGCTTCGCCTGCAGCCGTTCTACCTCGGCCCATCCCGTGAGCCTCTGCTGGCGGTTGCACCTCTTGATGACATTCTCCTTCCAAGCCTGCAACCGCTCGTAGGCTGCATGCTCTGCAGCGTTCGTCTTCTCATGCCTGCGGAACGTGGCGGCTGTCCACCCTCCAGCACCCGTAACCATCTGCGAGAAACAGCGGCTCTGTGCGTAGAGCCATTCCTTGTACTTCTCGATGTACCTGTCCTCGTACTCGTCACGCACCTCTTCTGGAAGCTGTGCGAGGAACTCCGACAAACTGACCTCCATACTGTCAAGCATGTTCTCACCCCAGCGTTCAGAATCCATACTGGTCATCTGACCTGAACGACGTGCCAACTCACGACACGCATTTACTTTTGCTCTTCTTTCCATAATAACTTTGTTTTGTTTGATTGTGATTTGCCTATAATTTGCTAACGATATTTTCTGCCGTGAGTGTAGGGCACATGCTGTACGAACCCAGAGGGCGGACGGCCTCGGCACCATAGATGTCCGAAATCTGCTTGCTGATGCGCAATGTCTTCGCCATATCCATACGCCGCTTCTGCATATCCACCTGTACCAGCGTAACTGTGCAGGCCGTGCGCTTCGTCACAAGATAATACCACCAGCAATCCTGATCGCATACGCTTCTCATACCATAGGCCTTTCCGACCTCAAACTGTTTCACTTTCTTTTCCATAACTGCTTTGTTTTATTTGATTGAACATTGGGAGGGTCTCCCCTCCCCTGGATACTTATTGGTTCAGTTCTTTTTCGATGAGAGAATAAACTTTACTATATCCATCCTTAGATATCAGACCCATCTTAGCCTTACCCAACTTGACCGTATAACTGTCTTTCCACATTTCCTGCTGCATGTGCAATTCTTTTAATACCGATTCCTTTGCAAGTTGCTTATTGTCATATACACCCTTCACCATTTCATACTCGACATTCTGATCCTGATTAAGAAACTTGACTGTGAAAACGAATAACTTCATAATTACTTTGCAGAATTTTAAGTGTTGCCCCCACTTCTGAAATTAAACTTGTTGTCCTTAGACGTTGCAAATTTATAAAGATTTTCGGTATCTAACAAACATTTATAAAGAAATGCCGTACCTTTTAAATTATTTTAAATGGCTACAGTCTTTATTTTACCTTTATTAAAATAATTTTAATGACCTTGCCGATTCTTGCCAATCTTTGCAATACTTTCCAATTACTTTCCAATTACTTTCCAGTTCTTTCCCGACTGGAAACAAAAAAGGGGATGGCACCATGCTCACGCACATCCATCCCCGGCAGTTAAAGTTAGCCTAAAAGGCCGCGACAATTATAATAGAATTACAACATTATCCCTTCTTTTCCTTTTCTTCTTCCTCCTTCAGCTTCATGACAACCCTCCTGAACGCCTGCTGACCTACCAGCCCGATATAAGACCGCTCCGAGGCGCTGAAACCAATCAACGACTGACCGAGCACCGCCTTGTACAACTCGATCATCCTGTCGGCCTCCAGAACACCACGCTCATACAGATGGTCGTAGGGCGTGCGCTTCAGACGCATCTTCCTGACTACGGCCTCTTCCTCGGCCTTGCGGTGATTCTCAATCTCGGCACCGATGACCTCTGCCATCTTCACCTTGAACTCCGGCAACGCTATCACGTCACCAACCGTCATGTCCTTTAACTTCTTTCTCTCCATAATGCTATTACTTTTTGAACCTTATCTGAATGTAACCCCTCCGCTCCGTCTCACGCAACAGCTCCCAGTCCTCATCCCTGACCTCCACCGGGCGGCATGTCTCTCCGTTCACCGTCACGCAATGCGGAAACCCGAATCGGTTCTCTATCTTCCTGATATCCTCCCAGCTACAATCGTAGTATATATACACCTTACTCATGGTCAGAAGGGCAGCTTTTCATTTTTCTCTACATACGCTGCATTAGGGTCATTCTGGTCAAAATCACAGAAATAACTTAATTCCCTCTCAAACATCACCACCTCGGAAGCCATACCGATGTTACGACCCTTGGCTATCTGCAACTTCGCCTTGTCGCTGTTCTTGCTCGACCTTGATATCAGTACCGCTATGTCGCAAGCCTCCTCGATCTGACCGCTGCCACGCATACGGTTGATGCTCGGCTCCTTCGCATTCGCCGACCTCGCCAGCTGGCTGAGGGCTACAACCACCGTATCCGTCTCCACCGCAAACCGCTTGAGGTCTCTGGCCATATCTCCGATCAACTGTTCCCGGTTGTCACCATGACCGTTGGCCAATATCTGCAGATAGTCTATGAAGATAACCTTAACACCGTACTCCCTTACCATCCTGCGTGCAGAACCGATGATGCGCACAATGTTGCTTTTGCTGTCCTCATCGAAATATATCGGAAGATCCTTCAACGCCAGCGTATTGTCATACACCCTGTTGAACTCATCATCAGACAGCTTGTCATAGAGCGTCATGCTGCTCGACACCTTCGTCTTCCTGGCTATGATACGAGCCGCCAGCTGCTTCGCACTCATCTCCATAGAATAGTATGCAGACGGTACACCATTGACGGCCATATTATAAGCAACCGTGGTGGCCAGCGTGCTCTTTCCCATAGATGTCTCACCTGCTATGATGACCAGATCACCGCCATGCCACCCATAACGTGCATCAAAGATATGCAGGCCTGTCATGACACCTACCTCTCCCTTGTCTTCCTTCCTCATGGCTACATCGTTTATCAGGCTGTCGACGATTTCAGAGAACCTCTGTACATCCTCACCCTGATTGTTATTAAGCACATCGTCTATCTCCTTCAACAGGCCATGCCATTCTTCTGACTCCGATGTAAGGTCACACATGATGTTCTCACCCTTGAAGAACAACGAAGCAACCCTGCGCCTCATGCTGAGATTCCTGAGGAAGTCGATACGCTGCTCCGTCAGCTCAAGGTCGGCATGATACTCCGTCATGAACTTCGTGATGCTGACGTTATCCTTCACCAAGACACTTCCTATCTCGTAGAAATCCGGCTTCTTACCATCGTCATACATATGTCGAAGTATGCGGTAGGCTTTCACGCAGTCGTAGTCCGTGAACAGCTTCTCATCGATGCTGTCTATGACATGCTCGAAAACATATACATCGGATATGCAGGTTCCTATGACCTCGCACTCCACCTGACTATTATGCAGGTTGTTAAAATCAGATGTTGTCATCCTGCACCTCCTTCAATACATGTTCAACGCCGGACTTGATGGAATAATACTGGTGTATATCCCTGCCGCATAATCTCTTCATAGCTTCCTCAAACGGGCCGACACCATACTCATCGAACAATTCGTCACATTGCTCATACGTCAACGGGTTACGATGATAGATAAGATCAGGGAATTTGCTGACCATATAGCGCTTGAAACGCTTTGTACGGTCATCGTCTAAATCGTTTACCTGATAACAGTCTGGAATAGCTGACCAATCATCATTGAAACACTCACCATTGAGGTAGGTGGAAACATCCTTTATTGACCTGCCGCTACGCTTGCAGAATACGAGATAAGCATCAATATTCTTTAATGCCAATTCCTTTTGTTTATCCTTTAACTTGTTCCAGGCTTTAATGGCTGCTTTCTTACTTCCTTTTTTGTACTTCTTCCAGAATAAATCAAAAAGAGCATCACTTTTATTGTTATCGTTAGATAACATATTTTCTTTTTCTTTATCCTTTACTTCTTTATTATTTTCTTTTAATATGTATGAGGTTAAATCATTTAACCCACCATTGGTTAAATCGTTTAACCCACCTGAGGTTAACTCATTTAACCCACTTTCATCTACTGTTTTAGTCGCTTTATAATAATTTCTTTTTATTTTATTTACTACGACAGGCACCTTAACAATCAATCCTTTTTGGGTTAAACTTTTAAGAACATTTACGATGGTAGGTTTTGATTTACCAAGCACCTCCATTATATTCTTTACCCCTGCAACGAACCAATTATCGCCTTGAGATAAACTATATATAACAGCATAACATTCCAATTCTGTATCTTCAAGATGCAAATCTTCACGCATCCAGCGATGTATTGTGTAATAATCGATCTTTGCCATAATCAAACCTCATAATTTTTATTTATGCAAACTGTCGTTTTATCATAATTCAATACAATATATTCAGCACTTGCAAGCTCTTCCAGAATGACGTCAATCATGCTTTCGCCCAAACCAGTCCATGACTCTATGTATCGATAATTAATTGTCCATTCCTCTAAGCGTTTACTACTTTTCAAATTGCCTGTAAACCCCCAGATAATAGAAAATATCAATAACTTGTTACCTCTAAGGTGTAATTCATCTACCATCCATCCTTGAATGGCTATATGACTATTAATGATATTAGCTTTCATGATTCCCTCCTTTCTTATACGATGGTTTTCATCTTCGTCACGGTTATACCTTCCCTTGTGATGGTCTTTTCCAGATCGATGTAATGATTCACGGCATGCAGACTACGGATGCAGGTATACACCGTAGTCTTGTTCATACCCAGCATGTCAGCAATGGCACCGCAACCAAGCACACAGCAGCCGTTCTTCTTTGTGTAGTGATCCAGCAGGGCGAACACCAGAAGATGCGTTGTCCGCAGGTTCAGCTTGTGGATCATCTCTGCCGTTATCTCAAACGTGAACTCATAGCCTTTCATAACTCGCCCCCTTTCTGCCTTGTGACCTCCTTCAAAAGGTCTATCATCATAATGTGCTGGTTGATGTAGTCACGCAGTTCCGTTGTCATAAAGTTCGGGTCTTTCTGTGCCACGAATACAAGCTGCGACACGGCCTTTGCCGATGCCTCATAAAGTTCATTAACTGACCACCAGTCGGTGAGGAAATCATTGATTGCCTGTACTGCGTCGATGCTGGCAATCATAGCATCTTTCGTTGATTCGTTGTTCATACTCATTGAATTTTTGACAATAAAGAAAGCGCATTACGAGTTGTCAGGTTCCAATGAGCAGATACCTCGGGGCGATTACTCCTTCCCCACTCGATGCGCTTGTTATTTACTAATAAGATGTGGGCACAAAAAACGCTGCTTTCGGCAGCGACATCATGCCGCTCATTGGATTTGACGGTGCAAATATAAAAAGAAATTCCCATTGTCGCTACCATTTACGCAATTATTTATAATTTTTTAAAAGTTTTGAAGATGTGGAGGAGAGGCTACTCACGCTATAACGTTACGCTTTCGCCCAGTTGCCTCCGGCATCCATAGGTCGGACGCTAACCCTGTGGTAGGGGTTCCAAGTTTCCCAGACGATGCAAAGATATAAAGATTCTCTTTACCTTGAATCATCATCCCTTATATTTTAAGATAATTTAGAAGTCGTTCTTTGTAACCCTGATACTCAACGTGCCGCCCTCCACAATGCTGATGAGCTTCCTCTCTGCCAACCTACGAAGCACATTGTACGTCGTGGGGATGGTCGTGTTCATGACCTCCGTCAGCTGCTTATAGCCGCCCTGGTACTCCTTCTCTCCCTTACCCGTCGTGTCATACAGGAACGCATAACACACGAGATCGTTGCCGCCAAGACCAAGCTCGGCGATCATCCATTTCTTTACTGTAAAATCCTTCTTACACATAACTATACTTTGATTAATAATTAAAAAATGCTCTTATTTCTCCAAATAATCCTCTACAACAGCCTTGAACTCATCAAACGAATAACATACCACGTACTTGTTCAAAAAGCCCTCAGCGGCCGTTTTAAAGGCCTTCTGCGATTCGCTCACCTTGCCACCGGGCTTCTTCATCTCAATACAGAGTGAAGCATAGCCCTTTTTCGGTATCAACAGGATCAGGTCTGCCACTCCAGACAACGCTCCCTCGTCACGCAGGTTCTTAGCCGTCCATGCGTTCCTGATGCCTCCATTAGGAACGCTGAAGAACACTCCGCTTGCCTCCGGGTACCGATGACGGAACCACGAAACGCATTGTATCTGTATCTGTCTCTCCGTTGGTGGTCTCATACTTCATGCTGCGTCTCTCCACCACTGGGGGGGGGGTATTTCTCGTTTCCTTACAATCGATGCCGTTTACGGTCAGGTATTCCAGACGCAGCATGTGCATCTTCTCCGTCACCTGCCGTTTCTCGTTCTTGAACTTGTCATGCCACCACGCCTTGTCGTTCTGGTAGTTCTTCAAAGCCTCCTTCTGCTCATGCTTCAAACTGCCTATCTTCGCCTGAATGGCCCTGCACTTAGATTGGTACTTGATGGATAATTCCATCTTCTTCTCACTCTCCTGGGCGTTAAGCTCCTGCATCCTTGCATCGAGGTCTGCCCTTTTTGCTTCATACTCCGATAAAATCATAAATACTGCTTACTTAATTTTATTACCAAATATTTCCATTGCTGCATTAAAGACCATATCCTGCTGGCTGATCTTCTGCTCCTGCACCTCATCATCCGTGCCCGTCACGCCGTTGGCGATATCCTTCTTCGTCTGTATGAGGTTGTACATGTATTCGTCGATAGTGTCCTTACCCAGAAGATAAGTGCACGATACGGCGTTCTTCTGACCGTTACGGTGTGCCCTGTCCTCAGCCTGACAGCAATCGCTGTACGTCCACGGGAACTCCACGAACAACACATTGCTTGCAGCCGTCAGCGTCAGGCCAGTACCACCGCTCCGATAGTTCAATATGATCAGCCGGCAGTTCTCGTCACCCTGAAACCTGTCTACCGCCCATTGCTTCTGCTTGTCGTTATCGTCACCCGTGACCGTCACGGCATCCCTGAACTCACGCTTTAACGCTGCAACCACCTCCTTGAGGAAGCAGAACACAATGAGCTTCTGACCGCCGTCGATGGTGTTATGGATGATGTCTATCGCTCCCTGCACCTTGCCTTTGGCCGATATCTGCTTCAAGATGCCCATCTTCACCATGATAGCTCCACGTATCGTCTTCTGGATCTTCTCGTCATCGGCATCCTTGTACTTCTTCAGGTAGTCGATGATGTCACGCTCGGCATCACGGTACTCCTTGCGGTTGTCGATATCCATGACCAGATAGCTGCGTGTCTTGTCAGGAAGCTGGGTCAGCACGTCCTTCTTCAAACGTCTGAAAAAGCAGTTCTTCCTCAGCAGGTAGTTGAGTTCCTTCAGATGGCTGCTTTTCCTCTCGCCTGCACAATACCGGGCCATGAACTTGCTGTACCCTCCGAAATCACCCAAACGATCCATGATGGTAAGCTGCTGCACCAAGTCGATGTTGTTGTTCACTACGGGTGTGCCCGTCAGTTCCAGCACGTACTCCTTTCCCTGGGCGATGCCCTGCACGAACTTCGACTGTTGCGTGCTCGAGGTCTTACACTTGTGGCTCTCGTCGATGATGACAGTACGGAACAAGTCTTTCCTCTCATCGAACGTCACGCTCTTCAACGTGAAGCGCCCCTCATGCTTAACCTTCGTCACGAAGAACTTCCTCAGACTTTCGTAATTGGTGATGAACACCTCGGCGGCATGCCGTCCGTTCTGAAGCCTCATGTCCCAGAACATCTGCCACGTGCTGCGGTTGTCATCGCTCAGGATGACGGCGTTCAGCCCTCCGAACTTCTTCAGCTCACGCTGCCAGTTCACCTTCAGCGATGCAGGGCAGATGACCAGCGCCGGGAACGCCTTGCTGATGGTCAGTACTCCGATGGCCTGTGCCGTCTTTCCCAATCCCGGCTCGTCACCCATGATGCAGCGCTTCTTCTGCAAGGCATAGGCGATGCCTTCCTTCTGATACTCATAGGGCTCTATGAGCATGTTGTGGGGCACCTCAAGCCTCGGCATCTCTATAGGCTCATAGCTGATGACTGGCTCCTTGTCCTCCAGCCAAAGGACGTGGGACACGAAATGCTGCTCCCGTGCCCACTGTCCCATCTTCTGGAGATACTCGACATCACACTTCTGCACCTCCCAGAACTTGCCCTCAGCCTGATACCGTGCAGAAGGTATGCGCCTTATGCACTTGACCAGCATCGGATGATAGGCAAAGCCCACCTTATAGCAGCTGGGAGTCAGCGTGTATGTCATCGGACCTATCGTCATGCCACCTTCTTTGGTTTACGTCCGCGCTTCTTCGGTGCAGTGCCATCGGCCATAGGAACCTCGTCGGCCTTCACCTCACCATCAAACGGGTCTACATCGCGGAAGTCGATGCTGGCCTCCTTCAATCCCCATTTCTTCTCCTCGATGTACGCCTTCGCCTCATAGACAACGGCATCGATGTCGAGTGCCAGGTCATTGTTGTACTGATACTCATCGCTGTCTGCCGTGTCGATCTTCGGGGTCTCCATCTTCACCACGCCCACCTTCTGCAGTATGCGGATGCCCTGAACGCTCACCTCAACGTGGGTGTTGGCCAGACTGACGCTCTCCACCGTAAAACGCTTGAAGACGTTGTCGAGGCTGTCATCCGCGATGCTCTGCGACTTGAGGTCTGCCAGCGACTTGTTGTACGCCTCGCGCTGCTCCGTGATAATGGCGAGGTGCGGGATCAGGGCCTGCATCGCCTGACGCAAGTCCTTATGCACGATGTTCGCACCTACATAGTTGATCACATTGCCGTCAGCGTCCTTATAGACCGCCGTCAGCGTGTTCTGCTTCGTTAACTGAATCTTGCTAAACTCCATAAATAAAACGTTTTAAATTGGTTTATAAATTAAGCAGGTTTGAATCTGCTTGTTATCTGTAGTCTTGATAGAACGCTTCCCAGAACTTGTCCTGAGGGGTCGGTAACCTTATTCCCAGCTCCGACAGAGCATCGGCCTGCACCTTGTTAAGGAACTCAGTCATCTGCTCCGTGTTCAGCTTCGAGGTGGTCATGTAGATACGCTCCATCTTCTCTCCGACCTTCACCGTCCGCATGAGGAACTTCTTACAGTAGTACATGTAGACCTCATCCTTCGGTGTGTCCGTCTCGTTCTGTATGCACGTCATCCACATCCACATGAGGTCGTTCTGGGCGATGCTCCGCTTCTCCTGCACCTTCTTCACCGTGATGGAATAGGTGCCGTTGGCCAGCGTCGAGAACAGGTAGGGCAGTTCCTGATCGAATGTCAGCCGCCCGTCCTGTTTCTTCATGATTACCGTCTTCGCCATACGTTAGAATGGTAGGCCGTCATTCTTCCCTCCGTCTCCCTGCTGCTGGTCACGCACGAACGGGGACTGCGCCATCGGTGCCTGCTGCTGCGGCTGGTGGTTGTCGAAATACTGCTGCTGTGCAGGCTGTGCCGTCTGCTGTACGCTTGCTGCCGCCTTCCTCGTGATGGCGATGTCGTAACAACGGATGCCCGTCGAGAACTTGGTCTTACCGTCCTGTCCCTTGTACTGTCGGCCCTGAAGCTCAAACGAGATGGTCACGATGTCATCCTTCTGCACCTGATCCAGAACGGGGTTGACCTTCTCCAGCGTCTTGTCGCCTGCAAACTCCAAAAGCGGCTTGTTCTCATACTGGCTGCGCTCTCCCGTATAGGGGTCATAACGGGTGCAGTCGATGTAAATCTCCCTCTTCTTCAACGGTGGTTTGCTTGCATCTGTCGTGGCCACCGTCTGAACCTGCGACACGGCGATCACTCGCCCTGAAATCTGATTTGCCATAATTATAAAACTTTATAGGTTATACTTTCGGCGACATTCGTCACCTTTTTGAATCTCTCAAATAGATCTGGCTGCTCCTTCTTCAGCCTCGTGCTGTCGATGCTTGTACGCTCATAGGCTCCATTTCTCGTCACCTCGATAAGGTCATTCGCCCACTTGTCTGCACCTGCGTCCGACATATGCTGCAGCAACACATCCTTGATGGCCTTCTCACGCTCCTCAAGCTGTTTCTTCGTGTCGCTGATGGTGATCAACTCATCCATCAAGTCTAACATCGATATGGGCACTTCGCCTACCGTTCTCTGCTTCTCCATCTGGAATCCTGTCTGTGCAAGGATGGCACGGGCCTGCAACGGGTCAGCACCACAGCACCACATCTGCACAATCTCCTTGCAGATGTCGGCACTCACACGGTTCAGCTTAATGAGGTCGGCCTTGCCGTATTGCGGCTTCGGCAGCCAGCAGCAATAGAGGTCGCCAGCCTTCAATCCCGGGTTCTGTTCCTCAAACAGCCACGCATAGATACTCAACTGCATCGTAACGTTTGGGATGTGCACCTTTGAGGTGGTCTTGACATCCCAGAGGTCGTAGTTATCCATCACGATGTCGATTGAACTTGCGATTCGGCGCTCATCGCTGACCAGGTACTCGTTAACCAGCGTCTTGACACCCTTCTGCTCCTTCAGCTCCAGATAGTCACGCACCACCTGATCATCCACGATGCCCATAGAGTCAGCCAGCTCAATCTTCTTATGGATCATGCCGCCATACTGTGCCACGTTCTCAAGGATGCTCTGTGGGATGCCCTTGTACGTCTCAGGGAACAGCCATGAGATGATTGGTGTCACACCCTGCAGGGTATGTCCATCAAGGGTGTAGGTGTGCCCGTCCTCGTTGAAGAGGACAGGCGAATTGTACAAACTTTGATTCTTCATAAATGATGCTTTTTAAATTGGTTTACATTATGCTGCTTTCAACAGCTCGTTCTTTCTCTTATTGCATGCTGCAATGAACTGAGGACTCTGGCTGTACTGCCTTTCATACTTACGGTACACCTTCTCCAGTTCCTTGACATCTGCAACAGCCGTCACTTCCATGATGGCCTCCTTCTCCTTTGCCGACATTCCGAACAGATAACGCTCCTTGCCGCTCCCGTCAACGATACGCAGATATGATACGTTTCCTTCCTCATACTCTATGTGCGTGACATAGAATCGGGTCTTCGGCTGTTTCCTGCCGCTGGTGCCCTGTCTCCACTCTTCGGCTGCAAGTTCGATCCAGACAAACGGGCACGTGTAAAGCTCACGGCCTATGCCCCAATTCACGCAGGCCCTCTTGAAAGCATCGGAAGCCTGACCTTTCTCCTTTTCCGTGTTACTCTCGACACCGACATCCTGCTTTGACACCCATTCTTTCTTTTCTCCATCCCAGATGCTGACGGTACAGAATAGGTTGCCATTGATCAACTCATGCTCACGCTTCCAGTTCGTTGCTCCTACCACCTCATCCAGCAATCGCATGTCTACCCGTGCATCCTTGTACATCAACAGGCTGCACCCCTTGTCCGTTACTGTTCCCACGCGGCAGTCGATCTCGTCTGCACGCAATGTCCTAAACTTAAAATTCTCCATAATAACTTTGTTTTTAAAGATTGATAATTAACCGAATATTTCACCTAACAGGCAAAAGCCTATGAATACACAAACCACAGCCAAGCCACACCAGACATCCATCCAAGTAAGCTCCACTCCCATGACCTCCTTGTAGGTCTTTAGAAAATCATTCTTTGTCATAATCGTTATTTTTATAAGTTCTTTATTCTTGCAAATCGGAGAACGTCACCAGCATTGCACTGCCACTTTCCATTCTTTGCGCTGCCGTTGACCTTCTCTGCCCTGATGCGTCCGTCGGTGATGAGCTTCATCAGCCGGGTCATGCCTCCCACGATCCTCGCTGATGTACGCTGGCCGAACGTCTCCCGGTTCATCACCAGGTAAATCGTCTCCAGCCGTTCCCTGTCATCATTCGTCAGCATCATATATTCTCGATTCCTTTGTCTCTGATATAGTTCAAACTAAACTCTTTGCCCAGACGCTCGAAAATCATGTACCAAAGCAGCTCTGTGTCCTTGCTCACTCCCAGCTTCTGATAGATGGCCTTCTTCTGCGTCCTTACCGTGTGGTAGCTCCTGAACAGCCTGTCGGCAACTTCCTTGTCTGTCAGTCCCCTGCAGATGCACAGGGCTACCTCACGCTCGGCCCTGCTCAGTACTGCACGCTCATTTCCTCCTTCACCTTAAACCAGTCCGGCATCGCACACCTGATGGCCTGCTCCAGCCTCGGCGACTGATGGTTTACATCCGAATGATAAACGCACACATCCACATCATCGATGTACATACCGTTACGCAGGCGAACCTCACGCACATCCACATAAACCGCTGCATCGCCGTAGACCTTCTCATAGTTCATATAGTCGTAACCGCTGTCGATGGCATCCCTCATGGCCTCACGCACGCTGTCTACGATGTTTTTGATGATCTTCTTCATGACTCTGCCCTCCTTACTTTACATAAAGCGATACCTGAAGCCCTCTGCGCAACTTGCAGACACATACATCCTGCATGCACTTCAAAGCCCTTGTAACGAACTTCCTGAACAACTCGACACCGATAATCCTGATGATTCCACTCACACCCAGCAGCGTGTTGATGCGCCTGCCATTCTCATCTCTTCCGTACACCTTGATTCTGAAGTTCTCATTGATGAACTTCGTCGTGTAACCTAATTCACTAACCTTTTTCATAACTGCCTTTTTTAATTTTACCTCAAACGAGGTATTGTTAGATTCAAAACTTTTTTATATCTTTGCACCGAAATGCAAGCGCAAAATTATAAAGAATTTCTTTATCTAACAAGGAATCCGATATAAAACCGTTACCTTTTAAATTATTTTAAAATTGGTTCGGTAGCTTTTAAAATATTTTTAAAGTTCAATCTTTATAAAACAGTAAAGTTATGACAAAACAACCTCGTACCCAGATGAGCGGAAAGGAAGCCCGCTACATCCTTAAGCAGAACAGCGTCAACCTCGCATGGCTGGCCGAGCAGATTGGCATCTCACCGCAGGCCCTGAACTCAAGGTTCAACGCCGAAGTATTCTCACGCGCAAACATGATGGAAATTAATTCTATCCTCAAAAAGGACATCTTCGGGATTGGTGAAAAACCATCCGAAGTACTGGCCGCTGGCACCATCCCTGTCTTTGACATCCGACTGTCGGCTGGCTTCGGCAACGGACTCTATGATGATGAATCCTCGCCCGTAGAGTATGTCAGCATCCCCAGCCTCTCCGGGTGTGTCGGTTTGACCATCTACGGCGACAGCATGCTGCCACGCTACCGTAGCGGTGACGTGGTGTTCGTGCGCCCCCTTCAGGAGACTTCGTTCATCGACTGGGGACATCCTTACGTCATCATCTCACGTGAGGATCGCTTCGTCAAGCTGCTCTATCCATCAGACAAGGCCGACTGCATCCGACTTGTTTCCGCAAACGAGGAAACACGATCAGACGGCTCACGCCTCTACCCTGACAATGACCTCCCGAAGGAGTACATATTATATTTATATAAGGTAGTCGGACATCTCAGACGCGAACAACTGTAAGAAATAGCGCTTATTTATGCTTTATTTACCATCTAAGCCGTTTTTATATCTCAGCCGAACAATTACCCAGCCGAATGTTAAAAAGCCGCTCAGAGCCACAAAAACGAGTATTTTCAAAATTTACAATCTTCGGGAATGCCTAATCACGCAGGCACTCCCGAACTTTTGGATGATACCGTCACATTGCAGAGGTCGTCAGTTCGAGCCTGACTGTCCCTACCGTTTAAATAAAGGCTTTTCGGGGAATGTACTCATTTTAATGGGGAATCCTGAATAGCCTTTTTTGCCACATTTAAGGCACTTTACGAGTAAAAAACAAGTATTTTCAAACGATACAATATAATTAATATGTACCCGTTCCTATTTAATTATTTTAAAAGGTGACAACGATAAAACTTGCCGTTTTGAAGCATACGAAAGCAAAGAACGGCTCTTTCAAAGTACGCATCGCAATCGGACACAAGCAGGAGACATCATACATCGTTACGAAATATTCCGTGCAGTCCCTTGCGAACTGGTCAGCAGGTCAGGTCGTTAACCAGCCAGACGCGAACTTTATCAACATGAAGCTGCGGCAGATCCTGAACGACTACGACCAACGGCTGGATCGTGTCATCAATCCAGACCTCTACACCTGCACACAGCTCCGGGACGTACTCAAAGGTATGAGGGCACTCGGAACGGGTCGTACCTTCATGGAATATGCAGAGTACAACATCAACGAACTGCGTAAGGACGGACGCAACACCACCGCCGACATGCGGCAGACACAGATAAACAAGTTCTTTTCTTTCCTCGGCGGTGACATAATGATTGCAGAGATAACACCAGCCACCATCACGAATTACGAGCGATGGCTCAAGGCATTAGGAAACAGCATTGCCTATAACGGTATGCTGATGACCGCCGTCAAGACAGTGATCAATGCCGCCATCCGTGACGGCTCCGTGAAGTACGACATCCACCCTTTCGCCTATTGGCATGCCACACAAGCAGAGCCACGGGAACAAGACATAACACCAGAGGAACTGCGGCTCATTCGTGACTATAACACCATCTATAAAGGAGAGGCAAAGGCACGTGATCTCCTGATGCTCTCCTATTACCTGGGAGGTATCAACCTCATCGATCTGCTGGCCTATGACTTCCGTGGTAAGAAGGTGATGGAGTATGTACGCACAAAGACACGGAACAAAAAGAAAACGAACCGCACCGTGTCTTTCTCCATCCCTGATGAAGCATTCCCCATCATTCAAAGGTATATGAATCCCAAGACTGGCAGACTCGACTTCAAGACAAAGGGAACCTATGACACATTCAAGAACATCGTCAGCCGTGACATCAAGCGCATAGCCAAAAAGGTAGGCATCGATGACTGGCAAAAGGTATGTTATTACACCGCACGAAAATCATTCGTTCAGCACGGTTTCGATCTCGGCATAAGCCTTGAAGTCCTGGAATACTGCATCGGGCAATCCATGAAGGACGGACGGCCTATCTTCAACTACCTGAAGGTCATGCGCCGTCACGCCGACAATGCCATCCGTCAGATTATCGATGCACTGAACGGTTGCGAAAGTAAAACGGGCGACCCTCACGAGCCACCCGCAACCAATCAACAATTAATGAAATAGAAAGTTACCTATATAGTCGTTATCTTGATGACAAACGTGGCGCCATTCTCGATAACGCTGCAACACTCCGGGTCATCCATATCCAGCATGGCGTTATACCCTGCGTCAATGTTGTTATAGTGACGGTAATCGTAGAAGCGCACCTCGTTAACGGCCTCACCGTCGAAATCGACAGGTGGCACATCATCACCATGTACCAGAAGGGTTGTGTCGTACACCGAATCACCAACATCAAAGGTGTAAGCTGCACCCTGCGCAACCCAGCCTGGCAGATTTGCGTCAATCCCGATGTGGTCACGGACATAAAGCCGTATCTCTCCCGTTGACTCGATAGGCTGACCCGTCTCGTTGCGTATGATGATCCTTGCGCTGTAATCACCTTGCGGCTCCGGCTTCAACACAAAAGCCTTCATCTCTTCATAACCGTCGTGCATACCGCTCATGGCATTGATGATGGGTAATGTCATCGCACCGATCATACGACCGTAGATGACATCCGACATCCAATGATAACGGCCTATCGCCCTGCATACCGAATACTGGTACGCCTTTATTATCCATTCCTTCTGCTCCTCGCACTCCTTCATCTGGCACAGCATCAAGGCAAGGCACCATATCTGCGCTGAATGGCCGCTGACATAGCTCCTGGGGCTGTCTGCCGCAAATCCATCCTCACGTAACAAATCCTCACGCTCCTGAATGGTATCTGCTACGATGGCAGAAAGGTCGATATTATAAAGCTCGTTTGCTGATGCACCATGCTCCGGGTCACGCTCGCCGCCATCATGCGTGCAGGCGCAACCGGGGCGGCATCTCCCGTAGTTCGGATCCATCAACGGCCAACGCATGTTATCTGCCATCTCGCAGACATTATCTATGAACATTTCCCTGCCGTTTGGATTTACCGCATTAAACCTGTAAATCCCTTGCAAATCGCTGAACGGGCCGTCAAGCACAAGCCCCGTATCCTCGTTCGTCTCCGAGAACGTGAAGTAATCGGCATACGTCACGCCATCATACGTCTTGTACACCTTACCATCAAACTGCACGTTCTTTCTACAAAACATATAGTTCTTTGAGCAAATTGGAATAGCTGCCGTGTTTATCAGGACATTCTTTTTTTTCTGAGAGTAACCAGCCCAAACCTCCAGCGGTGTCATAGACATCATATTAAAATGGTCTACCACATGCTGATACACATATTCATCCGTATAATAATTTTGTGTCTCCAGATTGAATTGCTCTTCTGGCTGTCCTTGATACCAAGGTAAAGGAAGATCGCAGACTGTCGTACCCTCGACACGTGGCCCTGGTGCATCTGGGATGAATTGCTTCAAATTGATGGCGTAACCCACTTCTTCCACCTCATAACCCTTTACCCATCCATCTACAACAATCTTATGGTTCTTATATCCGAGGTCACTCCAAGCAAAAGCTGGTATCTCATGACCTCCGAGTTCATCACGATAGATTCCGATGTTCTGGGCTATGCTCTCATCCGAACGGCAGATGGCATACATGATACCAGCCGCATCACGCATCTCATACGGATCAGCCTTCAATGCCTTACCATTATACATCGGATAGGCTACACCACCGCCAAGACTATAAGCCAAACCATATAACAGCGTCTGCGTGTTTGTATACTTTCCCTTATCAGGCACCAGCTCCGCAAGGATAGATGCCATCAGGAACGCCTGCATCGCATTATAACCAACGGATGCACCTATCATGTCATCACCCCTGTAATCATACACCAGCGGATATGTTGACGGTACGAACATCCACACATCGCCGTCATACTGCCGCTTTGCGAAGTCGTAGGCCCAGCTCATGTAATCATAGACCTGCATCCCGCCTTGCACGCTGTTATATCCACGAGTAACCAATATATCATTGAACTCATAGAGCAACTGTTCAAAACTCAGCCTGCCATCCGTCGGTACTGGCTCTGGCGCTGGCTGTGGCTCTTCCCTCTCTCTCGCCTTGATGGTGACCTCCTCACCTGCATCAAGGATGATTGTCTGTCCCTTCACTTCCATAAACGCTTTTTTATTATCTGATATAACACTACACCCCCGGCAAACATCAGCACGAAATTACCGAGGATGATCCTTAACTTCTGCCACCAATTCAATTCTGCTGGTACCTCTTTCTCCTTTTCTTTTTCTTTGAATAGAGAGTCAGATTTTTCTTGATTCTTAATAGACATATTCAACAAAGAATCAATACGGTTGTATTGTTGTACAATCATCTCATACATTTCTTTCTCTGTAACACGTTCTTTCTCCACTTCGTGGTAAATAACAATCTTTTCCTTTACCGTATCACCCTTTTCATTTACTACCACAGAATAAGATGAATCGTTCTTCTCTTTTTCTTTCAAACTTTCAAAGATAGACATTTGTCTTTCAATGAAATCTTTCTGCCATATCTTTGTTGTTTTCATTAAAGAATCCATCATCTCTGTAAGCTGCGAAACATCATGTTTTTCTGTTGATGTTTGTTTGATTGTGCTACAACTAAACATGAAAAACATGATGAATCCAAACAAGGTTAGACTCATCAACCATGCACACAATTCAACTAAAACGTCTGTTATCTTCTTTTTCATTGTATCGTTATATAAATGCTGTTGTTTGCTTTCTTCAATTCTTCATAGAGCTTTACGAACACCGCACGTGACTCCAGAACCTTGCCAACCTTGGTATTCTTTCCAACCAGCACGCAACCGTCCGTGTCCCTTGCCGTGTTTCCGATATGAATCAAAACACCGTCGAATCCGGGAACATTGATAAGTCGTGGGAGATAACCGTCACAAAATCCGTAGTTCTTCTCATACTTCTTTGCAGAGAACTTCGGCGACTTCACCTCCAGCGTCACACGATACCTACCTGTTGGGATGGCTGTTACACCCTTTCGCTTCGTTGCCCGGATGACTGCCTGCGGCATCGATTGGGTGAGTCCTCTGTCCTTATCCTCGATGGTGTCGCAGAAATACTTTCCATCGATGTACAGATGTCCGATGGTGTACGTGTCACGCCTTGCAATTCTATATAGCAGCAATTCCATACTTCACGGCTTTTTATTCAGATACTTAGCGATGGCCTCCGCAATCTCTTCCGGGTCGCTCTTATGCGCTGCGATGGCCTTTGCAAGCTCCATCACTTCCTTCATCTCCCTATTCTCCTTCACGTCCGCAGGCTCATAGATAGACTTGATCTCCACAGCCGCAACGAACGCAACGCCTATCAGGGTGAACACTGGCACCGTCCATGCCCCCCACCCGTTATACAGGTGGAGGAACACGAACATGCTTATCTGTATCACGTCAAGTACCATCATGGCGAATATGCCATTATAATACCTTGATGCCTTGTCTATCGTCCGCTTCATCTTGTCTGAGTGGATAGGTATGCCACGCTTCTTCGCCTTCCTGATGCCTGACCAGAAGTCAAGGGCTATCAAGACCAATGGTGCAATCAGCATCAGGATGACGATGAATAGCAGAAATATCATCTGTTCTTTTAGTTCATACATGATCTTTTTCTTTTGTACCTACTTTTTACAATAAGTATATTTATAGAGTTCTTAACCAATCTTCAATAAAATAACTTTCATATTCATGGGCTTTAGCATTTGGATGTCTATTATTCTGACTAACAACAAAAGCGGAAGTCCTTACAGATTGTGCTACTGAAGAATATTTTAATGACGAATCACGCTCGAAAATAGGAGGTATTTGAACATTCTTGGTCATGTCAAGGTACGGTATTCCCCATTTTTGTGCAACATCACGAACAGCCTGCTTATACTCAGTAGAATTAGAACCATTTGTCACAATAATACCTATCTTTGCAAAGGAATAATGAGTGATAAAATACTCAAGTACAACATTCCATGCTCCATAGAATGTCTCATTTGTTGTATCATCAATAGTGCCGAGATTCGTATTGTGTGCATCATTAATGCCAAACCACAAAGTGATATAGTCTGCATCGGCAAACTCTGCACTCAGGTAACGCTGATAGCTGAACGGATATTTTGTATTAATTGGTACGTTTTCCGGATCTGCAACATACGTCTTATCCAATGCCATGATAGAACCATTGATGGCATCTATCACAATATCCATATTATTGCGTCTGCCTATAAAATGTGGATAGACTTTGTTCTTTCCCTTAAATGGAGAATCTTGGAACTCATATTCTATCACATCTGTAAGTCCAGAAAAATCTCCGTGTGTAAAAGAATCTCCGCATGCAACCCATTTCTTACCCCACAAAGGATTATCTCTTTTGTCTATATTTGGATAGATACCATGTTCAAAGGATTTCTCATCGCAAAAACCTGCAACAAGGATGCTTTTTCTTGATATATCATCAAAACTATATGTGTCAGAACTGTTTGTTGCAATCCAACACAGTCTTATATACTTAATGTTATCTGATATGAAAACATGAAGAGGTATGTCTTTTTTTGACGAAAGCCTTAACTTTTTCACAAACCCATTGTCATCATAGCCGCAGATAGAATATAAATACTGCTCAATGTTATTTAAACTGACTTCTTTTAAACCCTCAACGTTTATAACTCCAGACACGCAAGCACCAGCCCATGATGCATTTTTATTATAAAGCTGACCGTCATCATCTCCAAGATATTTGCCATCTATAAAATCTTTTGCATCAAGCATATTAAAAGAATCAAGCAATAACTTTTTTTCAACGAAAGCAGAAGAAAATTCTAAAGTTCCCTTCTTATAAACTTCTAACTCAACATTTCCTGTTATGCCATAAGAACAGAAACGAATGCTGTTTGGTACATAGTTAATACCACCAACTTCATAACTGGACTGTATTTCTATCTCTGTTTCTCCGTTATACTGGCCTGTAGATAAAATTATATTATTAAATAATATCATCCAACCCAACACTGAATAATTTGATTTTCCCTTATAAACAAATTTGTCACCAGGCTTACATGGTACAGGAAACACCTGCTTGCATGAATATCCGTCAAGTTTTTGATAAGAATAGGTGTCACTTATTAATTTATAATAACCATCTATTGTTACGATGTTTTGATTGTAATCTTTAATTTGTGAATCCACAAAATCATTCCATGTTGTGCCTACTTTGCTGACGGCAAATGGTAACGTAGGCATAGTACTTAAATTGTAACAACCCTGGAATACTACAAAACTAACTCCAGATGGAACTGTAACGACCAATGTACAATATCTTACCATTGTATCTCTTATTGGGAGAGAAGATACAACTTCTTTGTTGAAGTTAAAGAAAACCACTTGTTCTGCAACATTTGCATAAATTCCATTGTCACCTCCAAGCATAAAGAACGAATCTCCCTCTTGCACGGGAATATAGTCCGTGTACTTAGCTCCGTACCCGCTGAATGGTTGGAATACAAATGTAGTTCCATTTACCTCAAAAAAACCTCCATCTCTATAATGATATGGAATAATACCATTACCTCCTTTTTCTGTAACACCGATATATTCACCAACAACAGAACTAACGCCACCACTCTCTGCCATATTCTTGCTTCCAGGTGTAGGAACAGCATCCACACCTTGCCAATCTGATGGTGTTGTGCTCCAGTTTGGGTTCATCAATCTATACTGTACATACTTATTGTCAGAACTCTGTACATACTTTACGCTCATTCCACCCTTCTGATAATCAGAAGGTATGTCAGCAAGGGCAGCATCGAGAGTGTCGTATGGTTTAAGGGTGTGCGGGTTTTCCGTCGCATTAAGTTCGCTGACATCCAGAGCACCCATATTGTCAAAGACACCTCCGCTGGTGACGAGGTTCTGGCTTCCCTTCTTCGGACGCGGATCAATGGCATTGTTATACGTTGCCATCAATACCCATGCCGTGCCGTTCCACATATAATCGGAATAGAACTGTGGCGGTGTATGATCCTGGTCAGATTGGCGATAGATGATATTCTGCTGACCTGATGAAGGAAGCACACCCTCTACGACCACGATGTCGCTCTGCGTCAGGGCTGCATAAGCTGCCTGCAGGTTGACGATATTTCCTTCGGCTGTGCTGATCTTCGTCTCTGCCGTACCCATACGACCATCAAGGGCAACCACAGCCGTCTGAACAAGCTGTATGGCCAGATAGACACCATTCGATGTAACGGGGTTTGTACTGCCGTTTGTGGGTGTCGTATCAAACACCAATACATCCTGCTTCGCTGCATCAAGGGCATTAATCAGCGCCACAATCTCATTGTTACGTGTGTAGATGCCCCCAGACTTCACCGGGTTGTTACTTCCTGCCGTCGGTGCATTATCAAAGGTGAGGCTGTCCTGCTTACCTGCCAACGCAAGCGTCAGAGCTTCATTCGTCGGTAATGCCGACAACTTCGCAACCAGCAAAGTCGTGATGCCTGAATTAATGGCGTTCCACTGTGCTGTCGTGAATCCTGAATTGTTAAGATCATACTCGTAAGCCCAGTTCTCACCGTTGAACTTGTAACGCTCCGTCTTGGCGATGTCCGTCGGTGCGGTGTCCGTGTTCGGCACCTGCACGAACGCATAGTCATTATTGTCCGCACCCAGCGACAGAGCATCAAGTGCCGCTGCTATCTGTGCGTGTGTTGCCGACACAGTCAGATGCAGGTCGCTGACAAGGTTATATGTCCCCTTGAACGATGCCGTAGCCGTAGAGATGCTGCTGTTCATCGTAGCAAGGTCTACCAACTTGTTCAGCTCCGATGCTGCCGACGGTATCAACAGCAGAATGGCCTCGATAGCCTGCGACAACATCTGGTCCGCTGCATACACACCTCCAGACGTGACGGGGTTCGTACTATCCTCTGTCGGGGTCTGGTCAAATGTCAGGTTCCCCTGCTTCTCCTGATCCAGACGCAACAATTCAGCATCTGTCTCCTCATTGATGACATTCTGCTTTTTCCCCTTGGTATCGTCAAGGATGGCGTTAGCACCTGTCACAACTTTCCCGGTCGCTACCGACTCGATACGTCCGGGTATCTTTATTGTCTCACTCATAATATTACGGTTTTTGATTAATACACATTGATATTGTAAACACCAGCTTCATACGTGTTCGATGACTGATAGCACTTGTACACCAAATCGTCGATCACGATTCCCGTAGCCGTCTCCATCGGCATTTCTATTCCTGACATCTCCACACCGTTGACGGTCATCGATGCCGGAACCAAAATAAAGATGTAACTCTCATTCTCCGCTGCTGTGACCGTATAACGGCCCTCTGGGGTCTTCCGTGCCGTTGCCTTTGTCGTTACGTCAGAATACAGCAGGGCTGCACCATAGTACACGGGATCCACAACAGGAAGCAACATCTCCACCGTGCGCTCCACGCCTCCGATGGTCAGAACGGCCAGATACGTCACGTTGCCGCTCTGCTCCTCTTCCAGCACATCATTGAACTGCAACGTCTTTCCAGCTCCCTGCATCACCACCACGCCGTTACGCTTCAAGGTGATGGCAGATGCCTCAACGGTACTGCGGACGGTGACCATCACCGACGTACTCTGGCCCGTCTGTATACACTCTTTCGATGACTCGATGCTGAGGTCTGCCAGCTTACCCTCAACGGCTGCAAGCAATCCTGCAATCTCCAACTTCGTATAGTAGCCTGCAAGGGCCGTCGTGATAGCTGTGTTGACATCATCGAACGTTGCATAGTTAGACAGGTCAATCTCCGTCGAGCCTATCTTCTCCCAATAATAGATGGTCGATCCCCCCTCTGTCCTTGATAGCGTGATGTACTCATCCTTGATGTTACTTGTCTGCGGGTCACCTGACGGTACGAAATAGATGATGCCTACCGTGTCGATGGAAGCCTCCGGCAGCTCGGGAACCACCTCATAACGGAACTGCTTCACCGCTGCGATAAGGTTCAGCACCTCAGTCTTATTGAACGTGTCGCTCTTCGTATAGTAATACAGCAGGTCGCTCACCGACTTCGTGATGAAATCCTTGATGGCGTTATAGATACCTTCAGACGTTACAGGGTGCTCGCTGTCTGGTATCGGTGTAGCGTCAAACTGCAACACATCCTGCTTTCCTTCAAACAGCGTTGTCAACTCTGCAGCCGTAGGCAAGGCTCCCAGCTTCATCTTCTCCTCGTTCGTGAAGTCAGCCTCAGACAAGCCCTTTCCTTCTTCCTTGTCCACCTTGCCAGCCAAAGCGGTAAACACACCGCCAGCGGTCACCAACGCACGACTGTCAGCCGCAAGGATATCCGTTATCTCCAGCACCGTCGTACCAGTCCAGACGCTACCGTTGAACTTCAGGATGTTCACACCCCACGGCAAAAGGATGCCGTTGCCGAAGTTCTGATAGTTGCCTGCCTGCGTTGCAAGGTAAAAGACCTTCTCCGTCACCTCTCCCGGGTCAGTACTCGGTACGGCCACACCAGCCAACAGATAACCCGCTGCACGCAGCTTCTGGAACTCGTCATAGATGGCACCGCCACGCACCGGGTTCTGCCCTCCTTCCGTGATCTCTGCATCGACAGGCTGCGTCACCTTCAACGGACTGTACGACCATGCGCTGCCGTCCCACTTGAAGAAGCAGATGTAACCAGCATCCACCGTAGGTGCAATACCGTCGAAGTTGCTGTACTCCCCTGCACCGCCGACATAGAACGCTGCACCGTCCAATTCATCGGGTTCAGTCTCAGGCGTGCAGACACCAAGGAAACGGTAGCCTGCACCAAGTCCGCTGACCATCTCCAAGAGCACGAACTGCAGCACGTCACCCGTGATCTCCTCATTGCCGTTCTGTCTGATGACCTCGGCAATGGCTGTTCTTAAGTTATCAAAATTTCCCATATCTCTTTATTTTTAAGTGAAGTCATTTCCAATCTTCTTCGCCACGATGGATGTCTGAAACTCGCAATCCGTCCCTGCCAACATTCCGGGTGTCTGCCACTTCGACGTGATGAGGAACGTGTCAGCCTCGTAGGTCTCTCCGTAGCAGTCAGTAATCTGTATATGGTCGCTCATCCTTATGAACCGCATCACATCCAGCAGATACTCTGGGGCAAGGAACGAGAACTTGTATTTCTTCATGCTGATCATCTTCTCCGGGAAGAACAACCCGTCACGCTTCTCGCCCTCATCCTCAAACTCGTAGTCAGGCATTCCCAGCTGCGAATCCAGATACACCACATTATGGAACAACAGAGGACTCGCATAGTCGTAGACGATACGTCCGTCCTTCATCACAAGATCCTGCTCATCCCACCACTCTATTTTAAGGTATGGCGACAGGTCGTTTACTGCCGTGAACACCTCCGAATATAACACCGTGTTATCGCTCATCGTCACCTTGAAGTACCAGCGTCCCTCATGCGATATGCCATTCAGCAGGCCACCATAGCACACGAACACATCGTAGCCCGTGAAAGGCTTCTTCAGGATGCCGATATACAACGTGACATCCGTCTCAACACCTGTATTAAAGTCCACTACCGACACCGCCGACACATCCAGCGACCCCGACCCGTTAGGCAATATAAACTGGAATGGAATGATATGTCCCACCTCTCCATACAGCGGGTACACCTCACCATAGGCATAGCTTCGTCTGCAAAGCTGCTGCTCCAAGCTGCCGTAAAACGGCAATACTGAATAACTATTCTGGCTCATACTTCAATGTACATTTACTGACACGTGATGTCAAATTCAACGAAATCTTACTTACATAACCATTCCCGAGGAACGTCTTTATCAGCTTCATCGGGTTTGGCTCCTGATACATCGGCACCCTCACCTCCTGGCTCTTCGTGCGCTTGATTCCAAGTGCACTGCTCAACACCTCATTGATCTTGATGCTCCTCGCCGGGAGGTTATAGCAAAGATACTGCGGCTGCAACAGACAGAAGGCCAGCTCACCGTTCTGCAGATAGAGGAACTTATCCACCCACGGCGCCCAGCCCGTAGGCACATATTTCACATTCAGGTAATAGCTTGTGCCACTCGCCTGTCCCGCCATCAGCGCAAAGCCGTCCTTCGATATGCTCTGCGGGTTCAGCAACAGATAGTCGATATCACTCGTGAACATCGACACCCTCGTCTCCTCGATGTTCCCCTTATCCACATAAGGCGACCTTATCACTATCGGCAGACCCATGAATGGCTTCGTAACTTCATCCATCCAACCAAACTGATACTGCTCCGGCATCTGTTCCTTGTCATAGCGATACGTGCTTGTGCCGTAGCCCCATGTCTTACCGTTCCTCGGACATACCATCGTCGTAATGTCAGGGCCTACCGTCGGCGCAACGTTGTAACTTCCGCCATTACGGTAGTACTTGATATGCTCTATCATCAGCTTGCTGCCGTCGATATGCCAGTAGCACTGATAGACATCACGCAGCATCTCCAGCACATCCTTCAACGTTATGGGCGCTTTCTGTGCAGGCTCCGAGAACTCTCCAGCCAACAGGTTCGTCTTCGGTGTCATCAACAACGTATAGAAAGGATTGTTCGATACCGGGTTCGTGGCCGAATAGAGGAACTGGCTGTATGCCGTCGTAGCCGCATGCGACAGTGACGCATCGATCTGAGCCAACAGCTTTGCAATGACGCTCCAAACGGGATAGGATGTCTTCAGCGTAAAAGCCTTCTGGCCGTTCGTCCTGAAATAATCTATTACGTTACCATCATTGACAAACCAGATAGAGGTATTCTCCCATGAGGTGCGAGCTATCGGGTACAGCTCATCCTGCGAGTAAGGCTCAACGAAATACTGTCCGTTTGACGATTTTCCATATTCCGTCGGGCTTACCTGCGTGTCCGTACTCGTCTTCAGATACCTTGCACCCAGCGTGAATCCTATCGCCCTCGTATAGTTACGGTTGTCATGGCAGAAGTCAGACGATGACAACGGGGCCGTCTCGTAACCGTCAAACGTCTCTACATCCAACAGTATTCTCGCGTATACGGCACGGGTTAGCGTCTGACCGTCCATTGTGCCACCCTGCCCATTCCACATCGTGAACGACAGGTTTGACGTGTCCCTCGTGCCAACGCCTGAAATCTCACACCAATACAGCACATTATTTGAGGAATCCAGCAGCTGGATAACGATATTGTTTTTCAATCCCCCGTTCGGATCCTCCGTGACGGTATACACCACATGCAACCTTGTACCAGCACCACCCGAAACGGGCGTGAAATAGACATTATATGACTGCTTGGGATTCTGCGTCACATCACCCTCATAGATGCCGTACACGCTTCCGCTCTGCTTGAGGGTTATCTCACGCTTATCTGAGTTCCGTTTGAAGTGGTAATCGTCACGAAGCACGCTGTCACTTGTCTCCTGGTTCACATCCTGCTCCCATGACATGCCGTTATAGATACAGCTGACGATACTCTCTCCAGGATAGTAAATCTGTATCAGCGGGAATTTCTTGATCCTCACCGATGCCGTCTCGGGAAGAAGCTCTATCAGGTTGAACTCCTTCTCCATCCCAGCAAGGATCTTGTTATACGCATCATCCACCTCAGGCTGCACCGTCACACGCTTGTCATCGACGTTTATCTCACAGTCCGTCTTATAGAAATGTCCCGTCCATAAATCCGTCCACGTCGCCCCGAGGTCATTGCTTCGCTGTATCGTCACACCTATCTCATCGGCATAGGCGCGACCCATGAGCCAGTCGTAGTCATCACCCACGAAGTTCAGCCTGCCGCTCAGCTTCCTACGGAAGAACATCTGCCCACGCTCCTGCTCGTAGTCGATCGTGAGGTCATCCTTCCATACCGGCTCCGCTGCCCTCGTCCCCGTCACCGTGCGGTCTGTCAGCGTGAACTTATATACTGGTGCTATGTCAGTTGCCATCCTTTACCGTTCTTTTGAGGTTCTTGTATATCTCGACGGTGTTACGCCCGTCGCTGTATGTCCTTGTGCGTCCCTGATCCCTGATGTCGTTCACGCTCTGCGTCAGCTCCTTCAAATCCGGGTTGCGTCCGTTCACCGTCACCGACACGCCAGCCGCATCATACGCTCCCATGTACTTCTCAGCGAACGTGTCACGGTTCAATGAGTTGATGATGTCGGGGATGATGTCCCTGTACTTCCTCGATGACTTCTTATTGATGACGGCGAAGTACTCACCGCCCTCTGCACGCCTGCGTGTGCCGTCCTTCTTCCGTCCGAGGTCTATGTCATTGCCGCTTTGGTGGCTTCCGCCCTGCAACAGTTCGACTGTTCCCTCGCCGTAGGTCTCCGTGCTTGCTCCTACCGCCTCATACGCCTTTATCTTCGCAGCCGCGAACGACCCCCACATCAAGGCCGTAGCAGCGATGGCCGCAGCGACACCCCACGGCCCGGAACCCGTGAACGCCTTCCAGATGTTTGCCGTCGCCGTGATCAGGCTCGATGCCTGAGTCGCCGTGTCAAGTGCCAGCTGTGCCTGCTGTGCCTGTCTCTGCTGCTGCAAGGCCTTCTGCTGGTTCTTCCTTGCCTCATCCAGCTCCTTGCGTGCCGTCTCGACATCGTTGGCATAGCCTGCATTCCGTGCTTCTATCTCGGCCTCAAGGACACGCTGCACACGCTCCACCTCCGAGTCGGCCTGCTGTCTCCTTGCCTCTGCCGCCTGCACCCATGCATCCATGAAACTGTTCAGACTGTTGATGGCATAGTCAAGGGCTTCATTCAGAGCCTTCTTCTTCTCTTCGGTGAGCTTGAAGCCGAGCATGTCATACAAATCTACATGCTCATTCTTCTTTTTCTTTATCAGCCCCTCGGCTTTCTTGATACGCTCGTTTGCATCCTTCGTCTCAGCATCCACGGACTCCTTCATCTCCTTGTCTGCAATCTCAGCCAGCTTGTTCCACTTCTGCTGCTCAAGGCTGATGATGGTCTCGTTCATGGCCTTCTTCGCCTCCTCCGTGAGGTTCGCCTCCTCTGCCAGCTGCGCCTTCAGATCCTCGATATGACGGTCGTAATAAAGAATTGTCTCGGCACGCTCACGGTCGAAGCTGTTCTCTATCAGCGCCACCTTCGCATCCTCTGACTGACGGACGGCCGCAAGCTCCTTCTTCTGCTGTTCCTTCTGCAGCTTCTCCAATTCCTTGTTCTCATCCTTCTGGACTTCCACCTTTGTCTTCTTGCTACCGCCACCGCCACCATCCAGCTTATTCTCGGCATTCCTTATCTTCGACTGCAGACGTGTCGTGCGCTGATAATAGGCCGTCTCTGCCTGGTATACCCGTACCCGTGCCGCTGCAAGCTCTTCGTTCGTCTTTGCATCGTTCTTCGACTGTGCGGCCTTCTTCTCTGCGATGTCGAGGGCTTCCTTTGCAAGGCGAATCTCGTTGTACATCATTTTCTCCTCAGCGACATTCGCCATCTTCAACAGCTGTATACGCCGCTTCGGGTCATTCGTCATCTCTGCGTCACGTCTCCACTTCGCCACGTTCCTCTGAAGTAGCGCCTGATCCACCGTGTTCTGACGCTCTGCCTTGTCAAGTTCCTGCTTTCGGATGGTGAGGTTGATGTTCTCACGTAATGCATCATTCACTTTCTTGAATGCACCGCCTACAAGCGGCAGTTTCTCCATCAGCCTACTTGCACCCATGGCGATGTCTTCAAAGCCTGCCACGACCTTTAAAACGAACGTAGCGACGTTCTGCAACACATTCAGCACTCCAGTCAATATCCTCTGGAACGGTGCAAGCACCCTATTCAACAGGTTCGTGTTCTCTTCCGATGAACTGATGCCCTGTGCAAGTGCCATGAATGCAGCCGTAACAGCCGCAATCGTCGCAACGATTGGGTTCGCCAGCAATGCCAGCAGCTGCTTACCGAACCCGGCTACCGCCGTACCTGCCTGCTTGACACCGCTTGTAAATCCTCCGGCAAACAGACCGCCTAACTGTTGCAAGGTCTTGAACCATTTGCTATTGACACCTATCGCATCATTGATGGCATTTGTATAGTTTCCGACATTCAGCGAGAACTTTCCAGTTTCCTGCTGCATCTTGTTCATATCCTCATAGATCTTTCTTGTTTCCTCTATGAGCTTCTTTGCCGCAGGTGAATGTTCCCTCTGTGCTTTAGTCAGATTGTTTATGGCAATCTTATTCAGACGATATTGTGCACTAAGATCATTATAAGAGCCTATTGCTGCCCTATTCTGTTCCGTTATCAGCTTAGTGTAATATTTTTCCTCCTTCTGCTTTTGTTTCAGTTCTTCAATCTTCATGGCAGTCTCAGAACGTGCAAACTCAAGGTCTTTGTATGCCTTCGCAAGTCTGTCCGTTTCTTGTGTTGCTCCCTTTGTAGCCTGCTTACCCTGTTCTGTAGCGCCGGACACGGTCTTTAGTGATGCTGCTATCTGTGCGGCATCCGTCTTGACTTCATCTGCCAAGTCATTGTAGACCTTCATCAACGTTTCCAGCTGTCCGATCAACTTCTCAATCGAATCATCAGGACTTATCAGGTCGCTGTACTTTATTGGGTTCTGTTCTGCCATATCGTCTTATTTGCCTTTTATTTTGATTCTAAGCCGTTTTCATCTCACTTGCCGACAACTACACCACCTTCAATGCAATCACCGCTTAGACACGGCCTTTTTCCTCTCTTTCATCATCTCCTGCAGGTATTCGCCTGCCGTATAATATTCCATCACCGTCATGTCCCTCGCATCGACATTCAAGTTTGAACTGATCATCAGACACATCTTCATGTACGCCTTGTCATGCTGCACACCGAATGACTCCCGTCCCGTGAACACCTTCGGCTTCACCGCCAGCACCAGCCTGTCCTCCAGTTCCTCAATGCGCTTCTTCGACTGTGCGCTCTCCCCCTGCGTGATGATACCCAGCTTCTCCACCGTCAGGCGCTTCATGTTATCGTAATACTCACGCTCTTCCACGTTGTTGAAACATGCAGGGAAATACGCCATCAGCTCATCCTCTATTTTTTTTTTGACCTCCGCTTGCACGGTGGTCTGTTCCTTCCTTGTCACATCCGAAAGCATCGCCCTCACTCTCTCCAGGCCCTCATCCGACAGGTCATCGCACACCTTTCCGTCTACCTCCCTGACCAGCACGGCAAACGACAGGTTCGCCGGAGACTGCTCCGTCTGTATCACATAGACGTTCTGCCGCAGGTTCTCCATCTCCTTCGCCGCATTCTCACGGTCGCCCTTCTGGATGTACCGCACCACCTTCTCGATATGTGCATCGAACGAGGTGATGTCCGAGCCTATGCCCGCATCGATCAGCAGCATCTTGTTATACCTATGGAACCGCTCCATCGGCAGCTCATCGATGCTCGTGTACAACGACACCTGATGCTTTCCCAGTCTGACCGTTCTCATACAATCATCCTCGTTATCGGTGTGCTGAACACGGGCACCAGATAGAAAATAGGTTCGTTATACACCGCCGCCAGCGCCACCGCCATGATGAGCGCACACCAGAACGACATGCACAGGTCGCAGGCGAACAACTTCGACGTGAACTCGTCACCGTGCACCTGATACCACTCCGCGATGCCCCACTTCTTCAACAGCAGCACCACAAATGCCGCAGCAAGTGCCACCATGATAACTATTGCCAATCTCTCTGTCATAATATACATTCATCATTAACCATTATATTACCTGCAAAGCGCCACCCTGCGAAAGGTGACATCAAGAACTGGTTGTCCACCTCATCCAGCGTAAACCCTGCAAAGACATTCTCCGCACGGCTGTATATGCTCTCTATCCTGATGCTTCCACTCCTTACCCAGATACCACCGTTCAAGGCTCTCAGCACCTCGGCCTTGACCCTCTCCGTGTTCCTCGTGTCATCCTCATCGATGGTGCGCATATCCACCCACACCACCAGCGAGAACGCCGACTGCAGACGTGAACGCTCTCCCACGTTCCACTGCACATCTTCCGGGTCATCCATCACGAAATAACAGAAGTTGCCGAGGCCCTGATCAGGCAACAGCAGCAGGTACTCGTCTTTCCCGAGGTAGATATTCGGTGTGTACCGCCTGACACCGCCCTGCTCCTTGACCAGACGCTCGACACGTCCGAACACATGGTCAAGCCACGGCAGCTCCTTCGCCAGCCCGTCCTGAAGGCTCACGATACACCTGTCGAAGAGTGCAGGCTTCTCGATCTTCATCACTCTGTCTATTGCCATAGCGTCTCTTTCATCTTACTTATCAAGTCATTCCTTGCTCCGAAATCGTTCCAGATAATGCCCCATTTCTCCGAGCACAACCCGAACACACCATAGCCGTACTTACCCATGATATTCGCTGCGTATGCCGTATCGGGGACTATCGCCATCTCGTTCGCCCTGAAGTCCACATTGAGGTCATTATGAAACACACCAGTGATATAGAGGTTCGGGGCGTTCGGGTTACGATGCACGTTAGCAGGGTACGACAGCGTGCGCTTCCAATCCTGATAACGCTGTGCGCTCTCACGGCTGCGGAAATATCCCGACGGCTTAAGGTCTTCCGTATAGAACGGATGCAGATCCTTTCCGTCGCTCCCCTTGCCCTCCAACAGCTGAATACGCTGCTGCTCGACAATCTCGTTGCCGTGAGGCTGCAACACCTCACGGATGATGCCTCCGTCTGTCATACCGTTGCGCAGGCTGCGTGCATTGTCGAGTAATCTTTCTATCGTCATAAGGCAGCGATCTATTATCATGTTGTCCTATACCTTACACCCACCGGGCGACACGTCAGACAGATACGGTCTATCCCCCTTGTATCAAGGTCTAACGCATCGTACATCTTCTTCAACTCATCACCGATGCCTTTTTTAAAAATACCGCTCATTCCCTGCGGTATACCGTCTATCTCCGCAAGAAGATCATAACGGTTGGCATTCGACTGGTTCCTGTTCACCCTCACAGAAGGATTATAGGCCAGCATCCTGAGAACCTTTGCCGCCATCTCCATCTGCAACACGTTGGCAAACATCTGACGCTCCCTGATGATGAAATCCGTCAGGTCACAGTAGACACTCACCTCAACATTCAGTCCATAGTTGACCGTGTTCGTGTATACCGTCTCCTCGATATCCCACATCTCGGGAAACTCCTTGAACGTCTCAGGAGCATGCACACGGAACGGGCTGATGTTGATGTACTTCGTCAGCTCACGCCATGCAGTAAGACTGCCGATGTTACACGTACCGCACGGCTCACGGCTCCAGTCCTTCACCACATTGACACACTCCATGCCTTCTGGCAAATCAGGCTGACAGTAGCACAGATACCAGGCACCGCCGCTGTCATTCGCACCGCTGATATACGGCATATAGAAGTCCTTCACATCGAACCACTGGAACCCTCCGTTCTCCTTCGTGTACTCCAAATCGGCAACGGCTATCGGGTCGACCTGAGAACTATGGAACAGATAGACACGTACCGTACCAGTCGCCCCCGTCATCTGCAGGCCTATGCGCTCGATCTTCGCCGTGACACCCATCGAATAGGCTGGTGTTATCTCCATGCCCACGATACGCTGTCCCGACGGCAGCGTGTTCGCCAGACGGCCTGCACCGTCGAAGAACGTCCTACGCTCAAGCAAGGCCTTCGACTCCTTCAGCAACGACTTCTGCGTGAGGAACACCTGTACCATCTTAGCTATCGCCTGATCCTGCAACCGCTTCAGCCATACCGAAATCGGGTTGTACCTTGTCCAATAGCCAGCATCACCGATGCCACCCTCCGACTGCGAGAAGTCATCGTTGAAGTCCGCATTGAAGTCCTTAACCCTCGGCTCATGGCCTATGCCGTCCTTCAAGGCCTCAAAGAGCATCACACCCGTACTGCTTCCGTGTCTCACGACCTGACCCTTGTGGTACAGCTTGAAGCGTGACCACTCCGGGAACATGTCGACATTCATCTCAGGCATCACCGCCCGCAGGTTCTCGATGGTCACCATCGGGTGCGCTCCCTGGAAGTACAGGCCGCTCTCCGATTCCGTCAAGTCATCGGCTATCTGGTTATCCGGGATGATGTCCTGCTCCCAGCCTACGAGGTGGCTCAAAGCCTGCTGTATGTCATTGATACGTATCATAATCTGTTGATTTATTGAAAAAGGAGGAACGGGACTTGCACCCCGTCCCTCCGGCAGCATTTATGAAAAATCCAAAAAGGAGTTTCCCATCACCTCATCAACCACCCTGCTCTGGCTGGAACTCGGCAGCGTTCGTGACATACACGGGCATAGCAATCGGGGTGTTGGTGGCAGGTGCACCGATCTCGGCCTTCATGATGGGGTTGGCCACGGTCTCGGGTGCGCTGTTGTAAGCGATGATGAACGCCACGTCGACGGAGAAACCGAAATACTCCTTCACGTTGCAGGTCATATCGGCAGAAGCGGCACCAGCGATGCCAGACTGGTCACCTACGGCGGTGTAGTAGTGCGAGCCAACGGGCAGGTCGATGAACGGCAGACGCACGACATCCCACTCGTGGAAGTTGGCACTTGCACGACGCAGGGCCTCACGGTCGACACGGGTCAGCACACCCACGTTGCCATCCTCAACGGCGAACAGGGTACCGATCTTACCATCTGCGTTAGCGAGGTTCGTGGTGTAGTGCAGGATCTTGTTGTCATACTCCATCCTCTTGTTCACGTCGTTGTACACGCCGTGCTGTGCGAGCTTACGGATCAGACTGTCGATGCCTGCGTTACCCACGAGGTGCAGCGTCTTGGGATAGGCGTTGGCACGCATCATCGGGTTCAGGTCGCCCAGAATCTCGGTGGCCATCTGTGTCGGCACCTCGATGACATTGCTGCTGATGCTGTACTGCAGAGGATCGGCATAGACCTGGGTCTTGGCGGCCTCAAGTGCTGCGATGGCTGCGGTGTCCAGCGTGGTAGCAAGGGCACGGCAGATCTTCTCCATCTTACGCTCGAAGTCGTGCTGATAGTCGATCTCGTTGTTCATGTACAGCGTGGGAACCATCGTGAAGCCTACGGCATAGGTAGTCCATACCAAGGTGTACAGTGCGGAGGTGTTCTCATCGTCAGAGATGGAACAGGTGCGCACGTTGCTAACGGTGACATCACCATCGTAGTTGATGACAGGTACCTGCACGGTGTTACCCATAGAGGCAAACGCACGATTCTTCAGGTACGGTGAGATGATAGAGTTCGGGGCGTCGGTCTGCTCAATGAAGAAGTCCAATGCGCCGTACTCCAATGGGCGTGCCATGTTACGATCCAACTCGGGATTGCTGATACGCCAGTTCTGTAAACGGGTTGCAATTAATGACATAATTCCTTTGATTTTTTTGTTTGTTCTACTTATGAGCTTACCCTCTGCCCGATTCTTGATTCACTTGCTTAACTGATTGGCAATGCCTTGATGTTGTTGGCGTTCCATGCCTCCGTCATGGCCTCCTGGAACTCCTTCGAGCCGTTGACCATTCCCTGCTGCATCAGAGCCTTGGCGATGATCTCCTGTGCCTCGTTCTGCGTCCGTGCCATTGACACGTCCACAGCCGCACCAGTACCACCAGCACCACCCTGCGGTGGCTTCGTGCCCGTACCCTGCTGCTTGCGCCCCTCATCGAGGATGCCCATCGCACGCAGCTCCTTCGTCACAAGCTCGGCAGCGGTGTACGGCTCCAGATGGTTCTCCGGGTTGCGCTGGATCTCTCCGTCGGCACCCTTGAATACAAGCCTCTTGCCTCCCTTGCCGTCATCGATGAACTCAGGACTCATGCCCTTGACCTTTGCCAAAACCTGCTCCCTCAGCGTGTCGATGGCAGCCTGCGGAAACTCGCTCTTGAACTTCAGACCAGAGGTGGCTCCAGCCAGCTCGTTGTCGATACGCACACCCATCAGCTCGGCTGCATGTGCCTGCTTCTGCTGGTCATACTCACCCTTGAGCGTGTCATACTGCTTACGCACGGCATCAAGGTCTTTCACGGCCTGTGCCAGCTGCTTCTTCGTCGCATCGTCTCCACCCTCTTCGAGTGCCTTCTGCAACCTGTCACGCTCCTTGGTCAAGTCATTGATCTTAGTGTTCAGACCGTCCACGCTGTTAGCCTTTGCAGCGAGGATCTTTGCAGCACGCTCCAGATACAGGTACGTCTTCTCGTCACCGTTGCGGGCTATGCCCGTCTCCTTGGCGATGGTTGCGTCCAGCTGGTTGTACACCTCACGGAAGCGGTTACCGATGGTAACCTCCTCGTCGTTCTTCGACATCAACACGATGGCGTTCCTCTGCTCATCGGTGAGTCCGCTCAATGCGGCATCTGCCGCCAACATCTCGTTCGTAATCATAACTTCTTACCCTTTGATTAATGATTATTGCCTGACAGGGCTATTTCTTTTTAGAGCCGCCCTTGTTCTCTTTCTTGTCGCCTGATTCCTCAGACTTGATGGCACCAGCCTCTTTCAGCTCTGCGAGGATCTCGGCCTTCAAGGCCTCCTTCATCGCTGCACGCTCCCTCGCCTTGGCTTCCTCTGCCAGACGCTGACGCTCGGCTAAAGTCTGCTGTGCCTGCTCCTTCTGCTTGTTCAGGAAGTCCGTCGGGTCATAGAGCACGTCGATAACCCATCCCTGCTGTAACAGATTACGCTTCACCGACGGGAAGCTCTTCGCCTCAAACTTCTGGATCCTCGGACGTGACAGGCGTCTGCCGTCCTGGGGATTGAACTGCTGCTGCTCAATGCGGCAGTGATACGTCCCTTCCTCTCCCTGCGGTACGATGTAGTTTGCCGCAGTCACCTCCAAGATGGGAACATCCTTGGTGGTGTTTCCGAATTTTACTCTCATAATGCTTTACCTTTTTATTGTTACGGCAATATTGCCTTTATGACTTCGTGAACGTCTTCGATGCAACAGGGCTGACATACGTGTCCTTGACAGCGATGGCCTTGATGGTTGTCGTGGCAGACAGCTCAATCTTACCCGTATACTCCGTGCTCTCCTCATCGGGAGTGCTGCCGTCGGTGGTGTAGAAGATGCTCGCACCCTCCTCGGCGGTGATCGTCACCTCCGTCTTTGTCTCAAACGGTGTCTCACCAGAGATAACGGGTGCACCTAATACGACATTTGCCTGTACGATGCTTCCGCCGTTGACCACGGTAATCGTTGCTGGCGTGGTGCTGTCGTCACCTACGACCTCAGGGGTGTAGGCCACGGGGATAAACACCTCACCGCTTGCATCCTTGAACTGCACATCGAGCATGGTGTCAAGCTCGATATACTGCTTAATCTTCTCAATCTGCTCTGTTGTCAGGGCATTGATGCTCTCTATCTCCATGACAAGAGGCATCTGCTGTGTCTGCTTACTCATTGTTATTCAAATTTAAATTGTTTACTTGCTGTTCCGTCGGCAGCAGCTCCTTCGCATACTCTGTCATGCGCTCCTTGATGATGCCGATCTTCTTGTCATAATCTATCGTGTCGCCAAACTCGATGATGTTCATGTTCTCACGCTCAAAGCGCCGCACGAAATCCGCAAAGTTCAGCTTGATAAGGTATTCCTCTTTCGACACGATGCCCTTGTCATAGAGTCCCGCCACCTCGTTACGTGTCAGATGACGGTACGGCTCCAGGTCGCTCAGGATGATCATCCGCTGCATCTGCTGCGGGTTATGGCGGTACTCCGTCTCGATGATCTGCGTCAACAAAGCGTCAAGGTCTGCCTCAGACATTCCAGCCTCCTTTGCTTTCTTATATCGCTCACGCAGCTCGTCGGACGTGAACAGGTAGAACTCCGTGCCGTAGTTCACCGATGCACTCAGGAACGCACTACCGTAGCGAAGACGGCAGCATGTCTCATCGACAAACAGCTGTGCCTCCTCAAAGCCTTTCTTAACCCGGTTCAGTACCGTGTTCTGACTCTCGAAGCCAGCCTTCACCTGCTGCTCGTTGAACGCCTCACGCTGCGTTACCTCCTCGGCCTGACCAACTATCGCCGTGATGATGTTCAGACGCAGCCGTTCCTCTTCCTCGTTCGTGTAGTCCAAACTGTCACGGTCCACCTTCAGCATCCCCACCGGGTCATGCAGGTCGGGCTGTCCCTCGATGGGAACGGGCACCTCCACGAACGATCCGGCACCCGTGATACGCTTCTCATGACAATGGGGACACGGCATCAACAGTCCGTTGTTATCATAGAGCCACTGCCCCTTTCTGTCCTTCAGGAATCCTCCGTCGCAGTAGTCACCCGTCTCATCGTTGTGGAAGTCACACGACTGCTCATAGCCCCAATAGATGGGATAGCTGCCGTAGAGGTCGAGATGCCGCTTACTGATTGCATAGAACAGGAACCAGTCGAGGTTGTCAAGTTCCTTGCTGACGGGCGAAGCCTTGATGTCAGGCTCCGAAAGGCTTATGGGTTCCGTCCAGAAGAACCTCGCAGGGCAATAGCCCAAGTCATGCCGTACCTCGCTGATGAGCACGCCCACCGTGCCGTCCTTCGACTCAAACACACGGAAATACTCATCATCGATGGCCGCCACCCTGTCACCGTCCTGACGGAAGATGATATAACTCATACGTCCCGTCGTGCGGTCTGCCTCGTAGTCGATGACACTTGCTATCGGCAGCCAATAGAAATACGGCCTCGGGTATCTGTCGCCAGGCTCCTGCTCCTCGGGGAGGTCACAGACAAGCACGCTGTTGATCTGCGTCTTAAAGAAGTCCCAGCCCTTGGTCGCCCATATCTGCGGTTCTCCGAGCACCTCCTGACGGTACCACTCCCAGTCATCACGGTACTCCGTTCCCGTGAACTGATACGAGAAAGCAGGATTCCTTCCGTCGAAGATTCGGCTCAGCTTGTCGAAGCAGACCGCCAGCACCTCGTTCGTCTTCACGGGAAAGCGGAAGAGCGTGCGGAACACCTCGAACTTGTCGTGAGGTATCAGCTTCTCCACCATCGCCATGAAGTCCGTCAAGGCCTGAGCAACACCCTCACGACCCGCCAGCATCGGAACGGCCTGCCCACTGTTGTCACGGTGTCTGTACCATGTCGCAAGGGCAGGCGTCGAGGGAACCGTCTCGGCATGCAGCCGTATGCGGTTCTGATGCAGCAGGGCGAGGCTGATAGTCCTATTCCTTACCCTTTCGGTTGCCTTGATCCTTATTTCGTCTACTGAGAGTCCCATCTTCCCTTAACTCAAATTCGCCGCCCTCTGGCAAGGCCCAGCCGCTGTCACGGATAGCCAGTATCCGCTCGGCGTGGCTCACCTCGAAGTCCGTCGTCGTGCCCGTCGCAATGCAGACGAGCGAAACCATCGTTGTCTTTCCCATTGCTCCGATACACTTTAAAGGTCTGTCAGCGGATTGAAGTCCGTAGGCACGGAAATCTTGAGGTTGTCGCTGTAGTTCGGCAGGAACGTGAACTGGATGGCATTCGAATCGGGAGCCTCCAGACCACCATGAGCCTTGTCACCGATGAACAGGCTGCGGATGGGGATAGGATAGAACGTCGTTGCCACATTCTCATCCTGAACGCACTCGATGGCTCCGTTCTCATCGAAGAGGAACACACCCAGATTGTCGGCCTGTGCCTCACACTGCAGGGCCTTCAGAGCCTTGATGACATTCTGCGGCACGCTACGGATGACACCTGTGAACGTCGATGGCTCACGGCCGATGACGATCTCCACGCCACCCAGCGTCTCGTTGCCGCCTCCGAACGTGCGGGGACTGCCTGCCTCCTGACTCGGTGCCTGGATATAAGGGCTGATGACGATCTTTTTGCCGTTTGCTTCCGTCATCTTCGCCACCCATGATGCCTTCAGCAGGATGGATGCACTACTGGTAAATGAGTTCTTCGTGCCGTCGGCCATACGCAGCCGCTGGAACGCAATCTTCTGGATCTGTCCGAACGATTCGGGACAACTTGCAGCAGGGATGGAAGTCAATGCAGCTGCTGCGGGACATGTGCATAAATTCATAACTTTTCTGTTTTTTAGTGATTAATCATCTAATAAACACATAGACTAACCCACTGAATATGTGACCGTTTTCGGCTACAAAGATAAAGATTATCTTTATTCGTTGTATATTTATTCTTTATTTTTTACGTTTGTTTAACTAAAAATGCAGCCTAACATCCTCACGGACTACGGCTGCACCCTGTTCAATCTAACAAAACAAAGATTTTGCTCACATTAATTATCAACTTCCTAACACTTTAAGAAAAATGGTTTCGATTAAACAAATACGTTATAAACTGAGAATTTGAAATGAAATATTGAACATTATGAATAATATAAACCTTAATTCCTTCGCCTGATGCCTCTCGCCTCACGCCTCTGTGCCAGCTTCGCCAGCGCCACATAACGCACGGCATCTATCCCGTGGTTGTTCGCATCCTCGGGCTTGTTCGTCAGGTTGCCGTCCCTGTCCTTGTCCCACTTGTAGGCCCGCAGGTTCGCAATGATGCCGATACTCCTGCGTGTCACGTGCAGACGATACCGGCGTAATATGTCAAGGCCAGAGATGATGCTGTCCGCACCCTTCGGGCTGGGACTGACCCAAAGCCCCTGCGCCTGCAACTCCCGTATGCTCTTCGGCTCCGCACAGTCGGCCACTATCATGTCATCACGCGTAAGACCTTGGTCGTATGCCTTGCGTGCGATGTCCGGATTCGTGAGGTTCGTGCTGTACAGCTTCTCATCAATCCATAGGTCACCGTGTGCCTCAACAACGTGTTCAAGTGCCGACGGATCGTTCGTGAAGCCGAAGTCAAGACCATAGCATGACATCTTCCACTCCTCACGCGGAGGAATAACATCCACGATGTCCCAGTTCGTCAGCACCAATCCGGCAATCATTCCCGTGAGGCCTCTGGCATACACCTTCCACAGCTCCTGGTCTTCGATACCCTCGATGCGGTCATGCTCCTCATCTGAGAGGAAATAGTTCTTGCGGTGGTCACTTATAAGCAGCTTCACGCCCTCACGCCCTATCACCTCATCATGGCACCAGAAACGTGCCGTAGGGTTATAGTCGATGAACACACGCAACCTTGTACGGATGGCAAGCTGCCAATATACCTCATACGGTATGCCGTTCGCCTCGTTGATGAACAGATAGTCACGCTTACCACTCTTTGCATCCTGTGCGTCCTTGAACGAAGAGAACTCCATGATGCTTCCGTTCACGCAACGGATGATCCTCTCGCCCTCGTTGATATACGGCCACCATGTCTGCAACAGCGGGGAGCCGTCGAGGATGGTCTTCGCGTCACGGTAGGCACCTTTCTTGAGGTTCGGTACATCCTGACCTACCACCGTTATAACCTTCCGCTCTTTCATCATACCCAGAACGAAAAGCACCTGCATGATGCTGTACGTCTTTCCCGATGATGTGCCGCCCTGGTTCACCACCGTCCGCTCCGTCGCATTCAGATTCGCCTGGTACAACGGCAACACAGAAAACATCGTGTCACTCATCCGTATCTCTCCTTCAATATCTTCTTAATCTCGAAAAACAACTCAACCAGCTCCGTCTCCGTCACCCAGATATCCTCATGATACCCTGACCGCTTGTGGCTGATGATCCAGCACGGGCCTTTCTTGTCTTTCGTTATCTCCATACGCTACCGCTCTGCATCCACCTCGCTCTCGCTCGACGGAAACACGGCATCGTCGGGCGACTTGCTGATATATACTATATTGATCTCCATAGACTGACCGCCAGACATCTCCACTTTGTCCGCTGGCTTCTCGCCTATCATGCCACAGATGGCATTGTATGCCTGTACATCGCCAGCCTCAGCCTTCGCTATCAACGAGCGGGTAATGACCATCTGATGATTGAAGTCTTCCTCGCTGATGCCCTCGGCCTTAAGCATGTTCTTCGTCTGTTCATTCAGCTCCGTCTTGTACATCAGCATCTCCAGGGCCTCACGCATCGTCTTCTTACGACGTCTGGCCTCTCCAGACTTGATTCCGCCTTTCCTCGTTATCTCTCTAAGCTCACTCTTAGTTCGATTGTCGGCTGAAATCAAATTGCCGTTTACTCCTTTTCCTTTGCCCTTCTCTGCCATCACTCGTCGAAATTTATCTCATTACCCCATTCCTCACGTATCAGCCTCATCGACTGCTCAAGACCGTCTATCGTCCTTCTCAGCGCATCGACGAACGGATCCAGCAGCAACGGCACATGCTTCGACGGACGGAACACCTCCACCGTCCTGTCCTTGAAGCTGAACTCTATGGCACGCACCTTGGCAGTATGGCCGTCATTGGCTATGATACGGTCATACTGCTTCCTGTACTCTTGCGCCTGCAACCTCAGGTTGTCATATTCCATTTTGATGTCATTCAAATCAAACTGTTTCATACGCTATACTCCTAATATCGGCACCCTGATGATCGGATTGTAATCCAGCCTCTTCTCCTTCAGGGATTTACCTTTGTTCGTTGTATCCACCTTGACAATTGCCCCCCCCACTTACGGCGGAGCGCATCCAGCTGCTCCTCTTCCCTCTGACGGTTCCTATAAGCCGCACAGCCGCCTTTCTGCTCCGACTGCTTACACAGATAGTGGTAGGCATTCACCCTCAGCACCACACGCTCCATATTGAGCTGCTGCAATGTCATGTCATAGTCCTCCTTCAGCGGAAGGTTCTCATCATACCTGCACCTGTTACCCTTCAGGAAACATTGGAACGGCCCACCGATATACGACCTCGTCGAGAATGGTGTGTTGTGACGGAAGGCCATCGGGTCGCTGTTACAGTTCACACCCCAGAACCTTGCACCCATATCATCAGCTATCACGCTGTATTTCTCAAGGAATGGGAAGAACTCATCTTCCGTCACGATGTGCGGCACATATCCCCAGTTCTCGTTGCCGTCATAGTCAAACCTACGCAGGCATGTGAAGTCATCATCGATGATCAGCACCACATCCATGCCACGCTTGAACTCCTCGTCAAGGATGTAGTTGCGCACACGGCAGAGATTCCCCTGCACACCTTCCGGGCAGCTGATGATGTCCGCATCTGGATAGCTCACCTTGTACGCCTCATACTCTCCACAATCCACCCATATACGGACAAACGGCAGATAGTCCAGAGTCTTGACATCATCCGGCCTCCTGTAACTCGGAGCATTAATAGATATCTTCATGCCGTCTTATTTTTCTTAGTTTTCGAGCCTGAGACGTTTTCTTTGAGCAGCCGATTGATTACCTCAACACCACGCAAAACACGGCCTACACCGATTTTCTGTCCGTTCACATTATTCTCGCCCTTCTTCGTCGACAACAGACGCACGGGCTTGATATCGAACAACGTCTGAGCCTGCAACCAATCTACTTCATTGTCGAAGTAAAGCACAATATAGTTATGGGTCTCGTCGAGTACCTGGGTGAACTCCACCTCCGGCATCTCCTTCTGCTTCTTAGACTTGATCTTCACGGGCACACGCCAGTCGGCAAGCTCCTTTAGGTTCCACTGGTTCAGCAGCGCATCGTCATTCTCCGCATAGTGCATGTTCTCCTTCATCACATACTCCCTCAGCTTCTCCTTCGGTGTGTCCTCCGGCAGAACCTTGCACAGCACGTTCACCCATCCCAGTTTCTTGTATGCCTTGTATCGGTGGTTACCCGAAATGACCACATACCGCCCATTGTAGGGGTAGACATGAATCTCTTCCAGCACCTTCATCTCCGGGCTATTCCTGATGCTCTCGCACAATGCATCGAACTTCTCCTTGGTGATCTTCCTCGGGTTCTTCGGCACATCGGGTATCTGTCCCGTGTTCTCCGATAGCATGGATATGGGTATCTCCCTCACCTCCACATTCAACATAAATTCTGCCATAACTACTTTGTTTTGATATAATTACGTATGCAAAGATAAAGAAAATCGGTATTCGTTGTATCTTTGTCCTTTATTTTTTAGGTTACATTAACAAAAAGAGAGGGCAGCGCAAACCTTCTCGCCACCCTCTCATCCATATTGCTTTACTTAGGCTAAAGCCTGACTTTCCCCAGACTAAAGTCCGTGTTTAGTCCATCCTTCGTCAGCTTCCAAAACAATTAAAACAGATGATTTCCGTCACCTCTTCGTCAAACTTCACAACCACGCTCTGATTAACCAATGCACCATAGACATTTTTCTCACGCCACTCCACTACGGTATAATGTCGTTTGAGCCAATTCCCCTTGATATCCATCTCCTTCTTCAGCCGCACAAAGCTGACCTCTACATCCTGCACGCTCGATGGATCGTTCGCCGTAGACTTGATGTAATCAGTCACCAGCCTTTGCGCTCTCTGCTCTGGTGTGGTGCTGCATGCTGCCAACAACACCGCCACAATCAAAAATAATACTTTCCTCATAACTTCGTTTTTAAAGATTGAACGGTGCAAAGATACGAAAATCCCTGCACCGCTCCAAATATTTTAGAATAATTTCGGCTCACTCACACGTAGAACCTTCTCCGTGGCATCCTTGTAGAAATCCTTCTTTATCTCAAAGCCATAAGCCCTGCGTAACGTGTTCATCGCCGCCAGCAACGTCGTACCGCTACCAGCACACGGATCGATGACCACATCGCCCTTGTCCGTGAATATCTCTATCAAGCGCTCCAGAAGGGGCACAGGCTTCTGTGTCGGATGCACCTTGGGAGTTGTCGTATCACGCACCCAGTCGAAGCAGTTGAAGATCATCTGCCCGTCATTATTGAACTTCGGCAGCTTGTCTTTGTAGAGCACTAAGCCATATTCGCAGTTTCCAACAATCTTCATGTTCGCCTTCAACACCTGGGCAGAGAAGTTCTTACGGAACACCAACGGGATATACCTCATGAATCCATAACGCTTTCCGAGTTCGATATAGTATTGCAGCTGCTCAAAGGCACAGAACAATACCATACACGGGGCCTTGGACTTCCTGCGGCTTCCAGCCATATCCTTCGGATCATTCTCTATCTCATCATCCGTCACTCCCGTCTTCGGCTCCTTGACCAACATCTGCGAACAGAAGTGCATGAACTCCGCAGGCCTGAAATTCTTATCCGTGTCAAAGAACTCCTTACCTGCCAATTCGCTCTCACCATTCTTATTGTCACCATCCTTGTACCATGCCGGGTTGCTGGCATAGGCATTCTTACCGAGGTTATACGGCGGGTCAGCGATGATCAACTGAGCATGTGGAATGCCGTACACCTTGAAATTCTGGAAATGGTCATTGAATAATTCTACCTGTTTCATACCTCATCCGATTTTATCCTTCATTTTGAAATAGTTCATCGTCTGCACTTTCTTACCGTACTGCATCGCAACGAAACGCTCGACTGTGCATCCGCTCGAGTTCTCCCAGCCGTCATCAAGCACGATCATGTCACACTCCATCACCAGCTGGACGCAATGCCCCATGATGACAGGCTCCGACAATATCACACCCGGCTCCACATAGTCAAAGGAACTCACAAACGAAGCATCCGGGAACCTCTTATGCAGATATACAGACATTTCCAGAATCCGCTTCCATGCCGCCCTCTGCTTATCCCTCATCGTCTTCTCCTTGCGCCCATTAACGGGCGTTGCCAAATAAATCTTCATAACCTTATGCTTTAAATATCATATTCCTCTACCTCCTGACGGTTTATGAAAAAATGGATGCCGTGACTGCACTCATTCCAGCGATCTTCATCAAAACTGTCAGCCTTTACAATCTCACCGACATAATAAGCCGTCTGAACATAATTGGTGTTGATACAACTTTTCAGATGCTCACCTGTTTCAATATCTATAATATCCAATACCTTTGCATAATCACACCGACATTTCGTTCCTGATGAACTTGAACGCTTACTGTCTTGTTGTATCTCTAATTTTACAAGGCATCTTCTTTGCTCATCGACATCTTTTACTTTCTTCCATCCGACGAACGCACCATCAGACGGACAAGACATCGGAATAAAAGGTACATTCTTTGCGCCTACGAGGTATGCGCCTCTGAGGTTTGCGCCTCTGAGGTTTGCGCCTCTGAGGTCTGCGTCTCCGAGGTTTGCGCATCCGAGGTTTGCGCCTAAGAGGTTTGCGCCTAAGAGGTTTGCGCCTCTGAGGTTTGCGCCTCTGAGGTCTGCGTCTCCGAGGTTTGCGCCTACGAGGTATGCGCCTCTGAGGTTTGCGCCTCTGAGGTCTGCGTCTCCGAGGTTTGCGCCTACGAGGTATGCGCCTCTGAGGTTTGCGCCTCTGTGGTTTGCGCCTCCGG
>Ga0247611_10001150_pt1 | contig 48484 bp, 38 predicted proteins | sample 177DNAGHGhighgp2_FD_192422 | JGI IMG/M metagenome (GOLD analysis project Ga0247611, IMG submission 192422) | Sheep rumen microbial communities from Palmerston North, Manawatu-Wanganui, New Zealand - 1770 DNA GHGhigh gp2 | ecosystem: Host-associated > Mammals > Digestive system > Stomach > Rumen... | reverse complement strand
GCGGAATGCTGATGCCCGTGATCGTGTTCTTCTGCGTCTGTCTCGGCCATCCGCTGATGGAGCGCGGCTGTGCCATCCCTATGGCAACGGACATCGCTTTCTCGTTAGGCGTGCTGTCGATGTTCGGCAAGCGCGTGCCGTTGGGGCTGAAGATCTTCCTGGCAGCGCTGGCCGTGGCCGATGACCTCGGCGGTATCATCGTCATCGCCCTGTTCTACTCACATGGTCTGGCATGGCCTTACCTCATCGGTGCCGCAGTCGTGATAGCGATCTTGCTCATCGGCAACAAGCGAAACGTACGTCTGAAACAGTTCTATATGTTCCTCGGCCTCATCCTATGGTATATGGTGCTTAATTCCGGCATCCACGCCACCATAGCTGGTGTTGCGCTCGCCTTCTGCGTTCCCGCCAACCTCACTCGTGGCACGCGCTACTATATGGAATACATCCGTGAGTTCCTGAAGGAATACCCCGATATCGAATTCACAGAGGCCGACCGCAACAAAGCCATGGTGGTCAGCAAGGACGACATCCAGGTGCTGCGCCGTATCGAGAAAGCATCGGACTACTTGATTTCACCGTTGCAGGACATCGAGGACTATCTCGCCATCCCTGTCAACCGCGTGATCATCCCGCTCTTCGCCTTCGCCAATGCCGGCGTTAATTTCACGGGCATGAGCATCGGCAGCCTGTTCCACGGCGTAGCTCTCGGCGTATTCCTCGGCCTGTTGGTCGGCAAGTTCACGGGCGTGCTCTCCTTCTCATGGATCAGCATCAAGTTAGGTTGGTGCCAGATGCCGGAAGGCGGCAACTGGCGTTCCTTCGCCAGCGTGTGCATGATCTGCGGCATTGGCTTCACGGTGTCGATGTTCATCGCTGCCTTGAGCTATCCCGCCCATCTGGGAACTGACGGTGCAGACATGCTCAACGAAGCTAAGCTCGGCATCCTTTGCGGCACCTTAGCCTCAGCGCTCATCGGCGCACTCATGCTCAATCACACCCTGCCCAAGGGAGAGGCTAAAAACGCAGCGTAGTCATCCGTTGGCAAAGATAGAAAATGAACACGCCTATGCAAGCTATCCTGCATAGGCGTGTCATTGTTTTCGTAAAGGGGTGTTTCCTTACTTAGGCTGCTTGCCAATGTAGGCGAGAATGCCGCCATCGACGTAGAGGATGTGTCCGTTCACGGCGTTGGAGGCCTCGGAAGCGAGGAACACGGCGGGACCGGTCAGTTCCTGAGGATCGAGCCAGCGGCCGGCAGGTGTCTTGGCACAGATGAAGCTGTCGAAGGGATGGCGGCTGCCGTCCGGCTGACGCTCGCGAAGGGGTGCCGTCTGAGGCGTTGCGATGTAGCCCGGGCCTATGCCATTGCACTGGATGTTGTACTCGCCGTACTCCGAGCAGATATTACGGGTGAGCATCTTCAGGCCACCCTTGGCAGCAGCGTAGGCGCTGACGGTCTCACGACCGAGTTCAGACATCATGGAGCAGATGTTGATGATCTTGCCATGACCCTTGGCCATCATGTCGGGCAGCACAGCCTTGGAGACGATGAAGGGAGCGTTGAGGTCGATGTCGATGACCTTGCGGAACTCGGCAGCTTCCATCTCGTGCATGGGAATGCGGCGGATGATGCCGGCGTTGTTCACGAGGATGTCTATCGTGCCGACTTCTTCCTTGATCTGCTTCACCATGGCCTGCACAGCAGGTTCGTTGGTGACGTCGCAAACGTAGCCGTGCACCTTGATGCCCTTCTCGGCGTATGCCTTCAGGCCGCGGTCCACGAGTTCCTGGTTGATGTCGTTGAAACAGATTGTTGCACCCTGCTCAGCAAATGCGCTGGCGATGGCAAAACCGATGCCGTAGCTGGCTCCGGTGACGAGGGCTACCTTACCCTCGAGCGAGAAATTCAGATAGGGATTCATTGTTTAATTGATAATTGATAATGTATAATTGATAATGTATAATTGATAATGTATAATGGAAAATGGACAATGGATAATGGACAATGGATAATGGACAATGGACAATGGAGAATGGAGAATGGGATTATTGGCTGAGTAGCGCGCAGATTTTGTCCTGCAGGGCACGGCCTTCGGCAGCGCGTTCGACGCCTTGATTCATGATGGCAAAGGCGATGAGATGGCCTGTGGAGCGTTGCGTGGTGTAGCCGACGAGCGAACTGATGGCGGTGACTGTACCGGTCTTTGCTCGCACATTGGCAGCAGCAGCGGTGCCCGACATACGGTTCTTGAGGGTGCCGTCAACGCTGGCGATGGGCAGCGCTGCCAAGAGTGGGTTGAGGATGGCATCGGGGCGCGTGGTGGCGTAGGCCAGCATAGAGGTGAAGGCTGCGGGCGTCTGGTAGTTGTAGAGCGAAAGGCCACTGCCGTCGGCTACCGTGGATGTGCCTTCGCGACCGCCCCACTGTGGCAGATGGCTCTTGTTGATGACGGCGCTGACAGCGGCAGCAGCGTTCTTACGGCTATAAGACTTTGTACTGCTCTTAATAGAAGAGTAGATGGAGTATGCCCTGCCAACGTGGTAGAAGACGGCCTCGGCACACAGGTTGTCGCTCTCTTTGAGCATAGGCTGCAGCACGGCGGTCAGCGGATGCGCAACCGTTGCAAGGGGACGCACTCCGGCAGGCGTGTTGCCGATGGATGTGCCTTGGTTGACCGTAATGCCAGCGGCACGCAGGGCTGCAAGCAATTGGTCGATGAGCACGGGTTTGCCTTCGCAGAGGAGGGGCGAGAGCGTTGGGTTGTCGTCGTCCCAGCACCAGCCCCAACCGAATTCGTCGGCATCCTTGAACGACGTGTCAGCGATGAGGCGACCGGCAATGGAGGATATGCCAGCGCTCTTTAGCTGCTGGGCCAACGAACGCACGTCGGCAATGGAAAGCAGGGGATCCATGACGGCTTTGAGGTAGAGGTCGCCGTCGAGGGTGCTGCCTGTGATGCCGGCAGAGGAAAGGAGCTGCGTCGAGAGGCTGTAGTCGGGCCCGAGAAGGTCGAGGGCAGCGATGGCCGTGGCGACTTTCTCGGTCGAGGCAGGCCGCATACGCTGATGAGCGTTGCGGGTAAAGAGCACCTCTGCCGAAGTGAGATCCACGACGTGCAAGCCGAGCTGTGTGCGTTGGAGGAGGGTGTCCTCAGTGGCGAGCAGACGATTGAGGTCGGCAGCGATGCCCGCCACCGTCTCATATACGACAGGCTGAGAAGCCGCCGCCGGGGCGTCCGGAACATCAATCTCCGAAAGCTGATCGACGGTGGCATCAGTGCTTTGGATGCGCAGGCCAGCGTGAACGGCATCTGGGTCCGAGCGATGGTGACGGAGCGTTGACGTGGTTTTGCACGACGTCAACAGCAACGCTGCACATAGGGCGAAAAAGAGCTTTTGTTGTTTCATTGCGCCACAAAGGTAGTAAAAAGTTGAATGTTGAAAGTTGAAAGTTGAAAGTTTTTGCCTTTTCGCGTACATTTTTTATGATTTTCATTCATCTTTCATCCGTCATTAATAGATTTTCCCTATCTTTGTAGCCAAGAATCAATCATTATTCATCAATCATCAATCATCATGATACGCAAATTTGACTTTCTCATCATCGGCTCGGGTGTAGCCGGTATGAGCTATGCCCTCAAGGTTGCCCAAAGCGGCAAGGGGAAAGTGGCACTCATCTGTAAGACGACTATCGACGAAGCCAACACCGACAAAGCGCAGGGCGGCGTAGCCAGCGTCACCAACCTCAAGGTGGACAACTTCGAGAAACATATTCATGACACGATGGTTGCCGGCGACTATATCTCCGACCCGGCAGCCGTGGAACAAGTGGTGCGTAATGCGCCCAAGGGTATTGCCGACTTGGTGAAGTGGGGTGTGAACTTCGACAAGAACGAGAATGGCGAGTTCGATCTGCACCGCGAAGGCGGCCATTCGGAGTTCCGCATCCTGCACCACGCCGACGACACTGGTCACGAAATTCAACAGGGCCTGATCCGCGCCGTGCGCGCCGACAAGCGCATCACCGTGCTCGAGAATCACTTCGCCGTGGAAATCATCACGCAGCACCACTTGGGCCGCGAGGTGAACCGCCACATGACGGACATCGAATGCTACGGCGCTTACGTCCTCGACCCTGACACCCAAAAGATCGACACCTTCCTCTCACGCGTCACGCTGATGGCCACCGGCGGCACCGGAGCCGTCTATGCCACGACGACGAATCCGAATATCGCTACGGGCGACGGCATCGCCATGGTCTATCGCGCCAAGGGTATCGTTAAGGATATGGAGTTTGTGCAGTTCCATCCCACGGCACTCTATAACCCCTCCGAGACGCATCCGGCCTACCTCATCACGGAGGCCATGCGCGGCTACGGCGGCATCCTGCGTCTGCCTAATGGCGAGGAGTTCATGCAGAAATACGACAAACGACTCTCGTTGGCACCGCGCGACATTGTGGCACGCGCTATCGACAAGGAGATGAAGATTCACGGCATCGACCACGTATGCCTCGACGTGACGCATAAAGACCCCGAGGAGACGAAACACCATTTCCCCAATATTTATGCCAAGTGCCTCAGCATAGGCATCGACATCACCAAGCAGTACATCCCCGTCGTGCCCTGCGCCCACTACATGTGCGGCGGCATCAAAGTGGATTTGAACGCCTGTTCCACCATCCACCGCCTCTACGCCGTGGGCGAATGCTCATGCACAGGCCTGCACGGTGGCAACCGCCTGGCCTCCAACTCGCTCATCGAAGCCGTGGTTTATGCTGACAAAGCTGCTGAACACTCCATCGCTCACATCGACGAATACACTTTCAACGACCAGGTGCCCGAATGGAACGACGAAGGCACGATGACCAACGAGGAGAAGGTGCTCATCGCCCAGGACATGAAGGAGGTGGGACAGATCATGTCGAACTACGTAGGCATCGTGCGCTCCGACCTCCGTCTCCACCGTGCCTGGACGCGCCTCGACATCATCTACGAGGAGACCGAGGAACTCTTCAAGCGCGTCAAAGCCTCCAAAGATATCTGCGAACTCCGTAATATGGTCAACGTCGGCTACCTCATCACCCGTCAGGCCATCGAACGCAAGGAGAGCCGCGGACTCCACTACACCGTGGACTATCCTAAACACGCCTACGACCAGAAATAAACACGTATCTCTTTGATTTATATCAAGAAAAGATATTTTTTTGCAGAAAAGCAGATATAAAAGTGTACGAGTTACACGAAATCGCCGTACCTTTGCAGCGTCAAAGAGATGACAAGGCCTCGCGAGAGGCGTCACAATATACGGTTTTTCATGGTATTAGGTTAGTTTTAAAGGTTTTCATTCCAGAGTAGCTTTGCTACTCATCTTTAGGTAAGTTAGTTAAGGTAAGTTGATTGCAGGATATCTCCTTCGGGAGATTCCTAACACAGAATAGCGCAAGCACAACTGCCGCAGCGATGCGCCAGAAAAGCAAGAGACAATAACATCGTTTTTGTTCTCAAAGTTATTCTGAGAGATTCAACAAGATTTGTTCATAGCTTTAGAAACGGCTCTTCGTGAGAAGGGTCGTTTTCGTTTTTTTATGCCTTTATCGCAAAAACTTTCAGCTTTCAACTTTCAACTTTCAACTTTTTTGTATCTTTGCACACCAAAAGGAAAGAAAATGGCTGAAATTACCCCGATGATGAAGCAGTTCTTCGACCTGAAGGCCAAGCATCCGGATGCTATCCTGCTCTTCAGGTGCGGCGACTTCTATGAGACTTACGCCCAGGATGCCGTGGAGGCTGCTGACATACTTGGCATCACACTCACTAAGCGCAACAACGGCCGTGAGAATGAGAGCACGGCGATGGCGGGTTTTCCGCATCACGCCCTCGACACCTATCTGCCCAAGCTGGTGAGGGCAGGTCGGCGTGTGGCCATCTGCGACCAGCTCGAAGACCCCAAACTCACGAAGAAACTCGTCAAGCGCGGCATCACGGAACTCGTGACGCCCGGCGTAGCGCTAACCGACACCGTGCTCAACTACCGCGAGAACAACTTCCTCGCCGCCGTGCATTTCATGAAAGAGGATCTCGTGGGCATCAGCTTCCTCGACATATCCACGGGCGAGTGGCTCGTGGCCGAGGGACCAGCAGATTACGTGGACAAACTCATGGGTAATTTCTCGCCCAAGGAAGTGCTCTACGAACGCGGACGCAAAGGGATGTTCGAAGGATGCTTCGGCACGAAGTTCGTCACCTTCGAGCTCGACGACTGGGTGTTCACCAGCCAGACGGCACACGACAAGCTGACACGCCACTTTGAAGTGAAAAACCTCAAGGGCTTCGGCATCGACGGCCTACGCGCTGGCATCATTGCCGCAGGCGCAATCCTACAATACCTCGAACTCACGCAGCACACGCAGATCCAACACCTCACCGGCATCAGCCGCATCGAAGAGGAGCGTTACGTGCGACTCGATAAGTTCACCGTGCGCAACCTGGAACTCGTGCAACCGATGAACGAGGGCGGACGCTCGCTGCTCGATGTGCTCGACCACACCATCACACCCATGGGAGCTCGTCTGCTCCACCGCTGGCTGCTGTTTCCGCTGCGCGACACGGTGCAGATCAACCAGCGCCTGGATGTCGTGGACTACTATTTCCGTCATCCTGAGTTCCGCGAGTTCATCACCGAACGCCTGCACCTCATCGGAGACCTCGAGCGCATCACGTCGAAAGTGGTCACGGGACGTGTGTCGCCACGCGATATCATACAGCTGAAAGTGGCGCTGCAGGCTATCGAGCCCATCAAGAAGATCTGCATGGCTGCCGACGACGACACCTTGAAGCGCATCGGCGAACAGATCAGTCCCTGTGTCAGCATTCGCGACCGCATCGCCCGTGAGGTGCAGCCCGATCCGCCGTTGATGGTGCAGAAAGGCAACGTCATCGCCAGCGGAGTAAGCCAGGAACTCGACGAGCTGCGGCAGATAGCCTACAGCGGCAAGGACTACCTGCTCCAGATCCAGCAGCGCGAGGCCGAGGCAACGGGCATACAGAGCCTGAAGGTAGCCTACAACAACGTCTTCGGCTACTACCTCGAAGTGCGCAATACATATAAGGATAAAGTGCCTGCCGAATGGATCCGCAAACAGACGCTCGTGAACGCCGAGCGATATATCACGCAGGAACTGAAGGAGTACGAAGAGAAGATCCTCGGCGCCGAGGACAAGATACTGGCGCTCGAAGGACAACTCTTCAGCCAGCTCGTGGCTGACATCGCCGCTTTCACTCCTGACATCCAGCGCGACGCACAGCTCGTAGCGCAGCTCGACAGCCTGCTCTCCTTCGCCGTCACCGCCAACGAGAACCGTTACATCCGTCCCGTCGTGGACGATTCCACGGACATCGACATCCGCCAGGGGCGCCATCCCGTCATCGAGTGCCAGATGCCAGTGGGCGAGCGCTATATCGCAAACGACGTTAGACTCGACACGCAAAACCAGCAGATACTGATCATCACAGGCCCGAATATGGCCGGTAAGAGTGCACTGTTGCGTCAGACGGCGCTCATCACCCTCTTGGCACAGATCGGTTCATTCGTGCCCGCCGAAAGCGCCCGCATCGGGTGGGTGGATAAGATCTTCACACGCGTCGGCGCTTCGGACAACATCAGCGTAGGCGAATCGACGTTCATGGTGGAGATGAGCGAGGCTGCCAACATCCTCAATAACATCTCCGAACGCTCGCTCATCCTCTTCGACGAGCTTGGTCGCGGCACCTCGACCTACGACGGCATTTCCATCGCCTGGGCCATCGTGGAGTTCATCCACGAGAACCAGCGCGGCCATGCCCGCACGCTCTTTGCCACGCACTACCACGAGCTGAACGAGATGGAGAAGCACTTCGCTCGCATCAAGAACTTCAATGTCAGCGTGCGCGAGCTGCGTGGCAAGGTAATCTTCGTGCGCAAGCTGGAACCCGGAGGCTCCGAACACAGCTTCGGCATTCACGTGGCCAAGCTCGCAGGAATGCCTAAAGACATCGTGCGGCGAGCTGAGATGATTCTCAAGCAACTGGAGTCCAGCGCCGACAGAGAAGGCCTCGGCACAGGGGCTAAGATAGGCGCCCTGCCCGAGACCGACCACATGCAGCTCTCGTTCTTCCAGCTCGACGATCCCGTGCTCTGCCAGATCCGCGACCAGATACTCGGCCTCGACATCAACAGCCTCACGCCCATCGATGCACTGAACAAACTCGACAGCATAAAAAGAATACTCACAGGGAAATAATGAGTGAAAAGTGAAAGAGTGAAAAGTGAAAAATACAAGTTACCAACTAAGCTTCAAGGTAAATCTTATTTTTCACTCTTCACTCTTTCACTTTTCACTCTTCACTTTTCATTTTTCATTTTTCACTCTCCCACGTATTGTCCCATAAAGAAGATGGCACCCGTGCTCTGTTCGCTAATAATATATAGGAACGGGCGCGTAGCGTGGAAGTTGACGTGTGGAGGCTCATGAGGTTCGAAAGCAGTAGTTTCCAGTCCTATCACCGTAATGGCAGCCGCCTCGGAACCTTCTTCGTCGAGCTTGATACGAGCCACCTGTTTCATTAAACCGATACACGTAGGCACATTGCAGAAGTTGGGGAACTCGGCCTTATCAGTGAAGGCCTTCGGCATGCCGAGGTCCGACATGATGGACACTAAGTCCTGGTCGGTGTTGGATTCAAAACGGGGTAGCTTGACATCCGCTATGGCAGGATTGCCAAAACGATACTGGCGCCATGTCTCATTATTCAGTCCGCGCATGACATCGTTTAAGGTCTTGCCTTCGGCGGGCAACAGGATATTCATAGCATAGGCTCCGTTGCCGTAGGGCAGGTGCAGCATTTCGAACAGCTCGGTCTTGGCGTAGTTGAACTGGTGGTCCTTCATGTGCATCATCGGCAGCTGGCGCTGGGAGCCGTCCTCGCCCGTGAATGTCTCGTCCTTCGTATTGGCTTTGTCAAACTTCTGAGACCACATGCCTTTGAAATAGATGGCATTGAGCAGATAGCTGACGGCATCGGGGTTAAAAGCATCCTCGCTGAGCACTTCGGGGATCATGCCATTAGTGTGGTCGTTGCCCCATTTGTTGATGACCGAGCGGGTGAGGCCGTCGTGGAAGTCGCGCGTCTCGGGCTCGGCATCGTAGTACTGCTTGGCCAGCTCCACGAACATGGGTTTGAGCTGGTAGGGCTTGTTCATGTAGATGGTGTTGGCAATCATCACCTTGGTGAGTTTGTCCAACGCCGGTGCCTCGGTGAGCATCTTGCGGCAGAAGGCGTTGATGCCGTCGGCGCCGGTGTCGGCGAAGCCCAGCACGTCGTTGATCTGCTTAGCGGTCTCGCCCGTGGCACCATTGTTGAGCATACCCAGGGCGTAGGTGATGCTGATGGGCGATAGGATAATGCTCTGAGGTTTGCCATCGCACGGGCCGGCAGGTCTGGGCAGCGCGACAGTACGGAACAGGTTGAAGGCGAACTCGTTGTTGGCCTGCACCATTTCCTGCTGAGCCCGCGTCAGCGTGATGGGTTTCCATTCATTCTTTTCAGGAGTCACCACGGGCTCCACCACAGGATCTATCACGGGCTCTGCATTATTCTCCGTGCTGCATGAGGACATCATCAATCCTGTGCCCATTGTCGTAACAGCGACCATAGCTGTCATTGCTAAAAAACGAATCTGTTTCATAAGGGGTTATAAGGTTATGAGGTTGTGAAGTTGTGCAAAATTACACCTTTCTATTTACTTATACACACATTTCCATCGAAATATTACATCTAAGCCCAATTTTTTTTCATCCATCTTTGCTATTCATATCAAAGAAAAGTATTATCTTTGCAAAGGATTCACAAAAATAGATGTCTTACCCCCTCTAAAACTTATACTTATGAAAGAACTGAAAGGAACCAAGACAGAGCAGAACCTCAAGGAGGCTTTTGCCGGCGAGAGCATGGCACGCAACAAGTACTCTTATTTTGCATCGCGCGCCAAAAAGGACGGCTATGTCCAAATTGCTGCCATTTTCGAAGAAACAGCGGCCAACGAAAAAGAGCACGCCAAAATGTGGTACAAGTATCTCAATGGCGGCAGCGTCAGTGATACTGCCACGAATCTGGCTGATGCCGCAGCAGGCGAGAACTTCGAGTGGACGGATATGTATGCCCGGATGGCTCAGGAAGCCCGCGAGGAGGGATTCGATGAGATTGCCGAGAAATTTGAGTTCGTGGGAGCCATTGAACGTCACCACGAAGAACGCTACCGCCGACTACTGAAGAACATCCAGGATGCTGTAGTCTTCTCACGCGAAGGCGACGTTATCTGGCAGTGTGCCAACTGCGGACACATCGTCATCGGCAAGCAAGCACCTGAGGTGTGCCCCACCTGCGACCATCCTCAGAGCTACTTCCAGATTAAAGCCGAGAACTACTAATCTGAAAAGTACATCTATGAGAACAAAAGACACGGATTCCTCCGTGTCTTTTGCGTTATTCTACGCAGCTTGGCTATTGACTTCAGAAGCTCGGCTCAGCCTCACCACGTTCGTACGTTGTCACTTTTCCGCCATTGATGTTAGACTTGAAGCGTAGCGTCGTATCATCGACAGTATCAAAGTACTCGTTGTTGCTGTAGGCAACATACGCTGATGATTCGCTGTCAAAGTTAGCCCAAAGCAAGAGATGGTTGCTGCCGACGCCTTGTTGGTCGCGATGCCATGACAAGGCCCATATACCTGTGAATGATCCTTCCAAATCCTCCACACCTTCCCAATCGGTGTATCGTTGCTGACCATCGATAGTGACCAACTGTCGCATCTGCCATTTCCGCTTGCCCGTCAACGTGCCGTCAGCATTGAACGTCAGCTGCTCAAAGAAACGCTGCTTCTCCGATATGCGTTCAAAATGCCACGTTCCGATAAGCTTCGGCACATACTGCTCACGGAGCTCCAGCGTACGCTCGTGGGCCTCAGGATCGGCATATTCAGGTTCGTTGCTGCAAGAATAGAGAAACGCTGCAACAATAACAAGGATTAGTCTCCAAAATCTCATTGGTTTCTTCATCATAGGAATTACTTCTTTACACCTATTATTATTAACGTGTAGAGTGCCGAAATCTTATATCTAAGACCGTTAAATGACGTTAATGATAAATCTTATGAAATAAAGGGCGGACAGCGAAAGTGCTGTCCGTCCTATTAAATGATAAGGTATGGGGTTGTTAAGCAATCTCGTTTCCCGGGCGTTGTGGTTCCCTTATAACCTAAAAACCTCACAACCTTATAAACCTTGCGGCCTTAGTCTGCCAGCTTCGCCTTGATGAACTCGCGGTTCAGGCGGGCGATATTGGCGATGGTCTCGTTCTTCGGGCACACAGCCTCGCAGGCACGGGTGTTGGTGCAGTTGCCGAAGCCGAGCTCATCCATCTTGGCGACCATGGCCTTGGCGCGCTTAGCGGCCTCAGGACGGCCCTGGGGCAGGAGGGCGAGCTGGGAGACCTTGCTGGAGACGAAGAGCATGGCAGAGCCGTTCTTACAGGCTGCTACGCAGGCACCGCAACCGATACAGCTGGCGCAGTCCATTGCCTCGTCGGCATCCTGCTTGGGGATGAGGATGGCGTTGGCATCCTGAGCCTGGCCGGTGCGGATGGTGGTGTAGCCGCCAGCTTGGATGATCTTGTCGAAAGCGGAGCGATCGACCATGCAGTCTTTGATGACGGGGAAGCCTGCCGAGCGCCAGGGCTCCACGGTGATGGTCTCGCCGTCCTTGAAGCGACGCATGTAGAGCTGGCAGGTGGTGGCGCCACGCTCGGTCTTGCCGTGGGGCGTGCCGTTGATGTAGAGCGAGCACATGCCGCAGATGCCCTCGCGGCAGTCGTGGTCGAAGACGAAAGGCTCCTTGCCGGCTTCGATGAGCTCCTCGTTCATGATGTCGAGAGCCTCGAGGAAGGAGGTGTCGTCGGGAATGTTCTTCAACTCATGTGTGTCGAAGTGGCCCTTCTCCTTCGGGCCGTTCTGTTTCCAGAACTTAATGGTTACGGAAATATTTTTTGCCATAGTTGTTTTTTAGTTGACAAGTAAACAAGTTGACGAGTTGACGAGTTGTTACTCAACAATTATTCTAATGTCTTAATGAGTGCTGAGAGCATTCTCAAGATTTCAACAATCTGTTTTTGTAATTCTACCAACTTGTCATCCGCAGCAAAGCCAAGATTACGTGAGATAATAATCTGTGTCTCTAGTTCAGAGGCAGAGCCACGAGCATTGCTTAGGAATTTAACGGTTTCCTTACCATAGAGTCTGCCATAGCCCTCAGCGATATTAGAAGTAATGGAAACAGCAGCACGGCGCATCTGAGAGACTATTCCGAAAAATTCCTCCTTCGGATAGTCACGCGTAACCATATAAATATTGGTTACATGTTCCATGCTCTTCTTCCAAACGATCAAATCCTGATGGCTTTGCATTCTCGTTAACTGTTTACTTGAATTAGTTGTTATTTAGTTGATTAGTAAACGAGTTGACGAGTTGACAAGTTTTTTGTTCTTGTCCATGAATCGTGCTCATTCACAAATGCTTTTTATATTTATTTTAACTTGTTAACTTGTTAACTCGTCAACTTGTCAACTCTATCAGAACCAACTCATTAACTCGTCAACTCTATCAGAACCAACTTGTCAACTCGTCAACTCGTTAACTCGTCAACTAATTTTTATAATTACGTGTCTGAACCTTAATTGCTTCGTACTCCAGGGGCTCCTTGATGAGCTCGGGATCCTTGTCCTCGCCCTGGTACTCCCAGCAACCTACATAGAAGTAGTGCTCGTCGTCGCGCTTGGCTTCGCCTTCCTCGGTCTGGTACTCCTCGCGGAAGTGACCGCCGCAGGATTCGTTACGCGAGAGGGCATCGTGAGCCACGAGCTCGCCCATGGTGAAGAAGTCGCGGAGATGAATAGCCTTGTCGAGCTCCACGTTGAGACCTTCCTTGGTGCCGGGAACGAAGAGGTTGGTGTCAAATTCCTTCTGCAGCTCCTTCATCTTCTGAATGCCGGTCTTCAGGCCCTCGGCGGTGCGACCCATACCGACGTACTCCCACATGATGTGGCCGAGTTCCTTGTGGATGCTATCCACGGAACGCTTGCCCTTGATGTTGAGGAGGCGTGTGAGCTCTGCATCAACAGCCTGCTCAGCCTGGTCGAACTCAGGCAGGTCGGTGGAGATGCGCGGCCAGATAGCCTGGTCGGCGAGGTAGTTCTGGATGGTGTAGGGCAGCACGAAGTAACCGTCGGCGAGACCCTGCATCAGAGCAGAAGCACCGAGGCGATTAGCGCCGTGGTCGGAGAAGTTGCACTCGCCGATGGCGAAGAGGCCGGGGATGGAGGTCTGCAGCTCATAATCCACCCACACGCCGCCCATCGTGTAGTGGATGGCGGGGTAGATCATCATGGGCTTGTAGTACTTCACTCCGTTGATCTCGTTGGCGAGGTCGCCGGGATAGACGTCGGTGATCTCCTCGTACATATCGAAGAGGTTGCCGTAGCGCTGCTTCATGGCGTCGAGGCCGAGGCGGTTGATAGACTCGGAGAAGTCGAGGAACACGGCCAGGCCGGTGTTGTTCACGCCGAAGCCTTTGTCGCAACGCTCCTTGGCAGCACGGCTGGCCACGTCGCGCGGCACGAGGTTACCGAAGGCGGGATAGCGGCGCTCCAGATAGTAGTCGCGGTCCTCCTCGGGAATCTCCCAGCCCTGCAGCGTGCCTTCCTGCAGCTTCTTGGCATCTTCCAGCTTCTTGGGAACCCAGATGCGGCCGTCGTTACGCAGGGACTCGGACATCAGCGTCAGCTTGGACTGCTTGTCGCCGTGTACGGGGATGCAGGTGGGGTGAATCTGCACGTAGGAGGGGTTGGCCATGTAAGCGCCCTTGCGGTAGCACTGAACGGCAGCCGTGCAGTTGCAGCCCATGGCGTTGGTGGAGAGGAAGTAGGCGTTGCCGTAGCCGCCGGTGGCGATGACGACAGCGTTGGCGCTGAAGCGCTCCAGCTTACCTGTGACGAGGTTCTTGGCGATGATACCGCGGGCGCGGCCATCCACGATGACAACATCTTCCATCTCATAACGGGTGAAGAGCTTCACCTTGCCGGCCTGCACCTGTGCGCTGAGCGAGCTGTAGGCACCGAGCAGCAGCTGCTGACCGGTCTGACCCTTGGCGTAGAAGGTACGGCTTACCTGAGCGCCACCGAAGGAGCGGTTGGCCAACATGCCGCCATATTCACGTGCGAAGGGAACGCCCTGTGCCACGCACTGGTCGATGATATTGTTGGACACCTCGGCCAGACGATAGACGTTAGCCTCGCGAGCGCGGTAGTCACCACCCTTCACGGTGTCGTAGAACAGACGATAGACGCTGTCGCCGTCGTTCTGGTAGTTCTTGGCTGCATTGATACCGCCCTGTGCGGCGATGGAGTGAGCGCGGCGGGGGCTGTCCTGGATGCAGAAGTTAAGTACATTGAAGCCCATCTCACCGAGGGAGGCTGCGGCACTGGCACCTGCCAGACCTGTACCGACGACGATGACATCGAGCTTCAGTTTATTTTTCGGGTTAACCAAGCGCTGATGTGCCTTGTAGTTGGTCCATTTCTCAGCAACGGGTCCCTCGGGTATCTTGGAATCTATTTTCTTTACTTTTTCTGACATAGTTGTATGATGTTTTAAAGGTTTTGAGTTAAGCAAAGAACGCAAACTTGACGAGGACGGCGAAGAACATCAGGATGACGATGGTGGACCACCAGAAACCTATGCATTGCCAACGATTGAGCCATATCTTGCCGCTCCAACCCAAGGTTTGGATAGCACTCCAGAAACCGTGGTTGATGTGCAGCCAGATGGCACAAAGCCAGATAACATAAAGCACAACGAAGACGGGCTGGGCGAAGGTCTGCTCAATCCAAGCATAGCCGTCGCTGGGCGAAGGCAGCTGGGTGTAAGCGTTGCCCATGAGCTCGCTCCACATCATGTTGTACCAGAAATTGTAGAGGTGCAGGCAGAGACCTAACACGACGATGCAGCCGAGCAGGAACATGTTCTGGCTGTACCACTCCACCTTTTCAGGCTTGTTGGTCACGGCATAGCTGTCGGTGCCACGAGCCTTTTTGTTCTGAATGGTCAGGATGATGGCAAACACAAAGTGCAGAACCATCAAGGCTGCCAAGCCAATGGTAGCGACCACGGCATACCAATTGGCGCCGAGGAATTCGCAGATCATGTTGTAGCCTTCTGGGCTGAACAGAGCTACGACGTTCATGCATGCATGGAACGTCAGGAAGAGAATCAAGGCCAAGCCAGTCACGGACATGACCACTTTCCTTCCAATGGATGAATCAATTAACCACATAAAGGATAAAAATTAAATGTTTGATGATGATAAATGAATAATTTGTTTGTTTTTGATGTCAAGTGTACCTGTTTTGATGAGTTTTTAAAGGTTCTCACGCGCACATAACACGTAAGATGGCGCAAAAATAAAGCTTTTTAACGATTAAACAAAGAAAACACCACTTTTTATGACCTTTTTTTGTAAAAATTGCTGTATCTTCGCGCCGTAAAACATCGAATGGGTACATTTAAGGCCCCGTTCAAGCTAATTTTAAGGCATTGGAAAGGAACTTTGACGTCATCGTGATTGGAGCTGGCCACGCAGGGTGCGAGGCGGCTCATGCTGCGGCTCTCATCGGAGCGCAGACGCTGCTTATCACGATGGACATGAACAAGATTGCGCAGATGTCCTGCAATCCTGCCGTTGGCGGAATAGCCAAGGGACAGATTGTCAGGGAAATAGATGCCATTGGCGGAGCCATGGGACAGGTTACGGATGCAACAACAATCCAGTTCCGAATGCTCAACCGCTCCAAAGGACCTGCTATGTGGAGCCCGCGAGCCCAATGTGACCGCGGTAAGTTCATCTGGGCTTGGCGTGAAGTCCTCGAGAACACACCTAACCTACACATCTGGCAGGACCAAGTCCGACGGCTGATTACGGCCCCTCAGGGCGCCTCCGGGGTCATGGCCGTAGGCGTTGAGACCTATCTCGGCATGACCTTCCACGCCAAGAGCATCATCCTCACCGCAGGTACTTTCCTCAACGGCCTTATGCACATTGGACGCGTCCAGCTCCCTGGCGGCCGCTGTGCCGAACCACCATCATTAGAGTTGTCCGAGAGCATAGCGGCCCACGGCATCCGGGTAGCTCGCATGAAGACGGGCACACCTGTTCGCATCGATGCCCGCTCCGTCGATTTCTCCCTAATGACGGAACAGCCAGGCGACACCGAAGGAAGAAGATTCTCCTATTATCCGGATAATCCAGACTATCCAGAGATTCTGGAAAAACCAGAAATCCCTCTTTCCCAGCTCCCCTGTTGGATCACCTACACCAACGAAGCCGTCCACGAACGGCTCCGTGCAGGCCTTCCTGATTCACCGCTCTATAATGGCCAGATTCAGAGCATCGGACCTCGCTACTGTCCTAGCATAGAGACTAAACTTGTCACCTTCCCCGACAAGGATCAGCACCAACTCTTCCTCGAACCCGAAGGTACAAGCACCAACGAATACTACCTCAACGGCTTCTCATCCTCGCTTCCAATTGATGTGCAGATAGAAGCCTTGAAACTCATCCCGGCTTTTCGCAATCTTGAAATCTACCGACCGGGCTATGCCATTGAATATGACATCTTTGACCCCACTCAACTGCATCACTCACTTGAGTCACGCATCATCAGCGGTCTCTATTTGGCTGGTCAGGTAAATGGCACTACGGGCTACGAAGAGGCTGCAGGTCAGGGACTTATAGCAGGAATTAACGCTGCCCGCCATTGCACAGGAGAGGAACCTCTCGTGCTCAAACGCGATGAAGCATACATCGGTGTGCTCATCGATGACCTCGTGTGCAAGGGCGTGGATGAACCGTATCGTATGTTCACCTCGCGCGCAGAATATCGCATCCTCCTTCGCCAGGATAATGCTGATGCCCGACTGACGGAACTTGGACATAGAATGGGTGTGGCATCCTCTGAACGCCTCGCACACTACCTTAAGAAAAAAGAAGAGGTGGAGCGCATCATCCGTTTCGCTGAAGATTATTCCGTAAAGATGAACGATGTGAACGGTCTGCTCGAAAGCCTCGGCACGGCGCCACTGGCACGTGGTTGCAAGCTTATGGAACTCCTCGGCAGACCGCAACTGACCTTCGAGAACCTCTCCCCTGCCCTACCCCGATTGCGTCAGGTTCTGGATAGTGTCAGCGAACGTCGGAATGAGATAACTGAGGAAGCGGAGATAGCCATCAAATACAAAGGTTATATCCAACGCGAAGTGGAGCAAGCCGAAAAGATGCGGCGCCTGGAGGATATCCGCATACGTGGTCGATTCGACTACAACACGCTACAGTCTATCTCCACCGAAGGCCGTCAGAAGCTTATCCGCCACGACCCTGAAACGCTTGCCCAAGCCTCCCGCATTCCTGGAGTATCACCTTCCGACGTCAACGTCCTACTCGTCCTTCTCGGACGATAGTTCCACGTGAAACATTCAACTCTAAACAACAAATAACATGAACAAGCAAATCATTCTCGACAACCTCCGTTGTATACCCGACTTCCCTAAGAAAGGTATCAACTTCCGCGACGTTACAACACTCTACAAGAACCCTGAGTGCATGAAAGCAATGACCGACGATCTCTATGAGTTGTACAAGGACAAAGGCATCACCAAAGTTGTTGGCATTGAAAGTAGAGGTTTCGTTATGGCTGCGGCACTTGCCGTGCGATTGGGGGCCGGCGTGGTTCTCGCCCGTAAGCCAGGCAAGCTGCCAGCAACAGTCATCAAAGAGTCATTCTCGAAAGAGTATGGAGTGGATACTGTTGAGATGCATATTGATGCTATCAACGAGAACGACGTAGTCCTTATCCACGACGACTTACTTGCCACAGGTGGTACTGCGATGGCTACCTACAAGCTCGTGCAACATTTCCATCCCAAGAAGACCTACATCAACTTCATCATAGAAATCACCGACGAAGGCCTCCACGGCCGTGACATCTTCAAAGGCATAGACCTTACTACACTTGTCACTATCTAATGGTTTAGTTCCACGTGGAACAATGACAAAAGAAGAGAACATAAAGCGCATAGAACGACTGAAGGCAATCGTGCTAAATATGCCCGAGAAGCCTGGCAGCTATCAGTACCACGACGAAAATGGTACTATCATCTACGTGGGTAAAGCCAAGAACCTCAAGGCGCGATGTTCTACCTACTTTCATACCGAAGTGGACAGGTACAAAACGAAGGTCCTGGTTAGCAAGATTCACAATATCACATACACGGTTGTGAAGACTGAGGCGGAAGCGCTATTGCTCGAGAACCAACTCATCAAGCAGTTCCAACCACGATATAATGTTCTTCTGAAGGATGGTAAAAGCTACCCCTTTATTGCAGTAACGAAAGAGTATTTACCGCGTATCTTCAAGACACGTCAGGTGGACCGTCGTGGAGCAATGTACTTTGGGCCCTATAGTCATGTACCTACAGCTAATGCCCTTCTTGATCTCTTCAAGAACCTCTACCCTATACGCCGTTGCCATACTCCGATGAATAAGGAAGGTGTCGAGAACGGCAAATACAAGTTGTGCCTTGAATATCACATGAAGAACTGTTTGGGACCGTGCGTAGGCTACCAAAGTCACGAAGAATACAAGGCATACATCGATGCTGCCATACGTATTCTCAAAGGTGACACAGCTGCATTACGGCGAGAGATGATGGCACAAATGCAAGAACTGGCCGCAGAGATGAAGTTCGAAGAAGCCCAGATACTCAAGCGTCGTTACGACCTCATCACCGCACATCAGGAGAAGAGTCAGGTTATCACTTCTACGGGTCACAACATAGACGTTTTCTCCATCGAAGACGACGACCGTATCGCTTACATTAACTATTTGCACGTTGTTGAGGGCGCCATCAACCAAGCGTTCACATTCGAGTATAAGAAAAAACTCGATGAACCCAAGGAAGAATTACTCATACGTGGTATAATGGATATGCGCGACAGATGGGGCTCTGAAGCAAAAGAAATCGTGTTACCGTTCCACGTGGAACTACCACTCGAAGATATAGAGATAACTATTCCTCAACGAGGCGATAAAAAGCAATTGTTAGCGCTATCTGAACTGAACGTGAAACAATACAAAGTGGATCGTTTGAAGCAGCAGGATAAGTTGAATCCAGAGCAGAAAGCAGTACGATTGATGAAGGAAATACAAGATCACTTGCAGCTTCCTACATTACCTTACCAAATAGAATGCTTCGACAACTCGAATATATCGGGTACTGACGCTGTGGCTGGTTGTGTGGTATTCAAGAAATGTAAGCCGAGTAAAGCGGATTATCGTAAATATAACATCAAGACTGTCGTTGGCCCCGATGATTACGCATCAATGCAAGAGGTTGTTCGCCGACGCTATGCTCGAATGAAAGACGAGGGCACTCCCCTACCCGACCTCATCATTACCGACGGTGGAATCGGGCAAATGAACGTTGTTCGTGCTGTCGTAGAAGGTGAATTAGGACTAAATATTCCTATTGCCGGCCTGGCTAAGGACGACAGACATCGCACCCACGAGCTGCTATATGGCAACCCGCCGATGACAGTAGCACTAAAACAGGACAGCGCCCTGTTCCGTCTGCTCACGCAGATACAAGATGAAGTGCACCGCTTTGCCATTACCTTCCATCGAGACAAGCGATCGAAGAGTCAATTGAAATCAGAATTAGACACTGTTCCTGGCATTGGCCCTAAGACGAAACAAGCGTTGCTGAAGGCTTTCAAGAGCGTAAAACGCATTAAGGAAGCGAGCATTGAGGAGTTGACAAAAGTGGTTGGTGAGGCTAAAGCAAAAGCAATAAAAGAACAATTATGAGAATAGTCATTCAACGCGCTAAAGGCGCAAGCGTCAAGATTGACGGAAAGATAAATGCAGAGTTCCACGGATTAGGGTTTGTGGTTCTGCTTGGCATTGAAAGCGCTGATACTCAGGAAGATGTGGATTGGCTGGTGCGTAAAGTGGCTGCCCTAAGAGTATTTGATGATGAGAACGGAGTGATGAACCGCAGCATCCTGGACATTCAAGGAGAACATGAAGGAGCTGACGGCAACATCATCGTAGTCAGTGAGTTCACGCTCTACGCCTCCTACAAGAAAGGCAACCGACCATCATGGCTTAGAGCTGCCTCCCATGAGATAAGTGTTCCACTCTATGAGGCTTTCATTCAACGACTTAGCAAAGCTATTGGACGCCCTGTAGGCCATGGTGAATTTGGCGCCGACATGAAAGTGAGTCTAACCAATGACGGACCAGTTACCATCATCATGGACACAAAGAACAAAGAATAGTCACTCATGTTAGAAAAGATCATATCCATACTGGAAACAATTGGCGCTCTCGCCATCGTCGCTGCCGTTGCCACTTGGAGCAGCTGGTACCATCTATCCGACATACTCTTTTGGGTAGCAAGTGCTTTATTCGTACCCGTCATCATCTGGAAGGCACGCCATGGAGATATCAAGAAATGGTTGATTACCATAGTGTGCTTAGCACTTTATTTCACCATCGGTTTATGGTGGTTCAACGGCCCAAAAATCAAAGTCAACATCCCGAAACTACCACCCATAACTATCAGCAGACAAGCATAAACCAACCAACTCATAAAATCAAACCATTATGGAAACAAGTAAGTACGAACAAGCGTTGTCGCAGTACAACCTGAACATCAGCGATGCCGAAGTGGCAGCCGCCGTGAAACGTATCATCGAAGAGAAAGTGCCTGAGAATGATACCATTGAAGTAAAGAAATTCCTCATGGGAAGCGTCGAACTGACCACCCTGAAGACTACCGACAACGAGGAGAGCGTGCTAGCCTTGACAGAGAAGGTCAATAAATTCTACCACGCCTACCCTACCCTACCCCACGTGGCCACCATCTGCGTTTACCCCTGTTTCGCCGAGATTGTCTCTCAGAGCCTTGAAGTTGACGGCGTCGAAGTGGCCTGCGTCAGCGGTAGTTTTCCGAGCTCACAGGCCGTTTTAGAGGTTAAAGTAGCAGAAACAGCTTTAGCCCTTAGAGACGGTGCTACTGAGATCGATATCGTCATGAGCGTAGGCAAATACTTGAGCGAAGACTACGAAAGCGTCTGCGACGAGATCAACGAACTCAAATGCGTCTGCGGCGACAAGAAGATGAAGGTCATCCTCGAGACCGGTCTCCTACCCTCTTGTGCCGACATCAAGCGTGCTTCTATCCTCGCCATGTATGCCGGAGCCGATTACATCAAGACATCGACGGGCAAGGAGAAGCCAGCCGCGACACCCGAGGCCGCTTACGTCATGTGCCAGGCCATCAAGGAGTACTACGAGAAGACCGGCATACAGATTGGCTTCAAACCTGCCGGTGGTCTGAACACCGTTCACGATGCCCTCATCTACTACACCATCGTCAAGGAAGTGCTCGGCGAGCAATGGCTGACCAACCAATGGCTCCGTCTCGGCACCTCCCGCCTCGCCAACCTCCTCCTCTCGGAAGTCGTCGGTGAAGAAACGAAGTTCTTCTAAGGAACATAAATCAATTTCAAATTTGAACAAAAATCGTCTATATAAAGAACATAAATCGAACATAAATCTGAACTTAAATTAATAATGACCGATTACGATAAGATGTACACCATTGTAGGGATTGCTATGCAACTTTACAATGAGTTAGGATACGGCTTGGCTGAACCCATCTATCAAGAATGCCTGTCCATACTCTGTACAGAAAAAGGTATCCCATGGCAACGCGAGAAACCATTGGAAATGTATTTCCATGGTCAGCACTTAAAGAAAAAGTACATAGCAGACTTCGTTTGTTTTAATGACCTCATCGTAGAGTTAAAAGCTGTGGCCAGTATCACAAATGATCATCGTGCACAACTATTCAATTACCTCCGCATCACTCAAAGTAATGCAGGTGTTCTTATCAATTTCGGAAATCCCAACCATCTCATCTCTGAACGCTATCTTTATGATGAGTTCAATGATACTTTCAAATTCATAAAATGATTTAAGGTCAGATTTAAGGTCGATTTATGTTCACAATTAAACATCATGAGATTTAAGGTCATTTTTCCCCTTTGAGAGCGCAAAATTCACGTCCTGCTGACCGAGCGAATGATTTTGCGCGATTCTCAGAGGCACAAAAAGAAGCCCAAGGCGCTTGTAGTGAGCGATTTGGGCTTCATTTTTCTTGTACTGAAATGGCGTCAATCTAGAAGATTAAGCCGCTTTCTTGGGGAGCAGGACATAAAAGTTGCCACTTTTGTGGTGCTGCGAGGGATAACCCATCTTCGAGAGCATACTGCCCACTCGCATCTTGAGACTCTTGCTCGGTTTGAGGTAAGGATACCTGTCGATGATCACACCGAGGATCTCATCCATCGAATGTTCGCGTTCGCCGGCGGCGGTGTGAGGTTTGTGGAAACAAGCCTTCACCATCTGCCCGATGTCGGGGATGCACAGGAAGGGCACATTGTCCAATTGGATCTGCCGCGTCTCTACGGCAGTAAACCAATAGCGCATGTCACGCTCGCAAACCTCCTCGACGACCTGAGCGTATAGCTGGTCGTAGTCGATGGGCAGCTCGTTGTTGATAAGTATGCGTATAGACGTACACGCCAGCACGTCCAGACGTGTTGAGCCTTTCTCACCGAATTTACTGCGAGTGATCTTCTTTCTAATCTGCTGTACTACTGCATTCTCCATTGAATATTTATATGCATTTTGGTCGGAATGATTGCAAATATTTCCGACCGCAAAGATACTTCTATTCTCTCAATTGACAAAGCCTTATTCAACTAATTTAGTTTTCTTAGCTGGAAAAGGGGCATTTTGTCATTTGAATAGTATTTCCCCATCATGCTCTATCATCAATATCCCCACCAGCAAGCCCCGTCTCGCTGGTGTTTTCATTTATCTAACCCCATTTTTTAGTTCGATAGACAAAAAGTAAATCGATTTTTTTGCGAATATCAAATAATCATTGTACTTTTGCACCTATGAGGACACCAAATGACTACCTGCACCAATAGAAGATAGGGTAGGGTAGGGGGTCTCAGCGACAAAAAGGTTTATAAAGTAAAAGAATTATTCATGGAAGGCTTGGTTTTAGGCGGATTCAGCCTATATGCTTGGATCACCATTGCCACCGTGCTGGCAATGTTCACGACGTTGTTATTCACGAAGGTTCGCACGGACATCGTGTTCCTTGCCGCCATCGGCGTGCTCTTCGTTACAGGTGTGCTCGATGCCAAGGAAGCATTCTCTGGCTTCAGCTCCACCTCGGTGGTCGTCATCGGTGTCCTGTTTGTTGTCGTAGCGGGCCTGACGCACACCGGTGTGTTGCAATGGATTGTCAAGCGTCTGTTCGGACAACCCAACACGTACTCCAAGGCCGTCTTGCGACTGATGCTGCCTGTGGCTGCACTGAGCTCCTTCCTGAGCAATACGACAGTGGTGGCCATGTTCGTGGGCATCGTTAAGATGTGGTCCAAGAAGCTGGGCGTCTCGCCCTCCAAATTGCTCATCCCGCTGAGCTATGCCTCGGGCATGGGTGGTGTATGTACGCTCATAGGTACTCCTCCAAACCTTATTATTTCAGGTCTTTACGAAGACCAGACGGGCCATGCCATGAACGTGTTGGCTACGACCGTTCCAGGCGTGTTCTGCCTCTGTATAGGCGTTCTCTCTATCATCGCCATGCGACGCCTGCTGCCCGACCGCAAAGCTCCTGAGTCGGCATTCGAATCAACCTCAGAATATACCGTGGAACTGCTGGTGCCTGCGGACAACCCATCTATCGGTAAGACCATAGCCGAGGCAGGCCTGAAGACGGTGCGCGGAGGTAGCCTGATTGAGATCTCACACTTCGACGACTACACCATCCCGGCCTACGACGACGAACCCATCATGGGTGGCGACCGCCTCATCTTCGCCGGACAGATCGACGAATTGCTGGATCTCAAGAAATCGCACGGCTTCGTGAATGCCGACCATCCCGTCTTCTCGACAAGCGAGGTGGACACCAGCAACCAGCTGCGTACAGCCTACGTCACCTTCGGCAGTAGCCTCATCGGCACCACTATCGGCGACACGAGCTTTGAGCACGACAACAATATGATTCTCGTGGCCGTAGCCCGCAGTGGCGAGCGTATCAGACAGTCCCCTCATCAGGTGGTGCTGAAGGCCGGCGACACGCTGCTGCTGGAGTGTTCTTCGCGCGTCAAACTCAACACCGAGAGCCTCGCCTCTCAACTCCATTTCTTTGATTCTACTCAGGTGCCTAACATCGGCAGGGGAACGCTTATCTCCAGCACCATCATGATAGCCATGGTGGTGCTGTCGGCACTCAACGTCCTCCCGTTGTTGCAGTGCGCCTTCCTCGCCGCCATGGCGATGCTGCTTTTCCGCTGCTGCAACGCCGATCAGGCCATGAAAGCCATCAATTGGGACATCCTCATGGTCTTTGCCGGTTCCGTCGTGCTGGGCACGGCCATACAGAAGACGGGCATCGCCGAACGTATGGCCTTCGGCATCCTCGACGTCTGCGGCACGAACCCCATCGTCGTGATGACGGCCATCTGCTTCGTCGGAACGTTCATCACCGAGTTTATCTCCAACACCGCTGCCGGCGCCATGTTCTTCCCCATCATGTACGAAGCAGCCGAGAAGTTGGGCTACGACCCCTTCCCCTTCATGATTGCTCTGATGATCAGCGTCAGCAGTAGCTTTGCCACACCGATCGGTTCTCCCACACACATGCTGGTGTACGGCCCTGGCGGCTACCGCTTCAGCGACTTCGCCCGCGTAGGTCTGCTGATGAATATCATCATCCTCGCTGCCAACATCCTCATCGTCAACCTCATCTATCCGCTGACACCGCTACAGTAAGCCGTTCAGCTGCACCACTTCAATGCCCAATGCCTTTTGCTGGCGGGCTGTCGTCACCTCGAAGTACAGGCGGCGGTCGTCGAACGCGAGGTAAACGGCCTCGGCGTCCCTGGTCTTCCCGCCTCCCTTCTGCAGACGGATCACGCCGATGTTCTCGCCAAAACGTACATCGGACAGCTGAGGGTTCATGCTCTTGGGAACGCGTAGGCAGTTGTCCTCATCTTTCTGAACAAAGATGGCATCTTCCGTGATGGCGACCAGCCCCAGCATGAACGTATATTCATCCTGAGGAAAGACATTCACCTGCACGTAGCTTTCGTCCTCCAGGATACGCTCATAGAACGCCTCGCGTCCACTCCTTTTCAGGTGCTTCAGCTGAAACCAACGGCTATCGACATTCAAGGGGCTGAACGTCAGCACTCCCTCCTCATCCATCGCAATCTCCATGCTTGCAAAGTATTCGCTGGGAATCTGAGACTGTCGGACAATACATTGAATCAGATGCGGATGCATCACCATTGCCCAGGTGCCGCCATCGTCCTCTTCAAAGCAGCGGACATGGTACTTCGTGAACGTCAGTTGCCGTCGTTCGTTGTCCAGCACGTAGCGGTACAGGTTATGGCCGTTTTCTATCTCCTCGAACCGCCAGAACACGGTCGAAGCCTCATCCTCCGTCCAGATACCCTCCAGCTGCGGAATGAACTGCCGCGACAGCTGTTCCACATTCAGGCGGCTCAGCTGTTCGGGCGTCGAGATGCTACCGTAGGACTCCAGTATCTCGTAAACGCTGTCAATCAGGTCGATGCGGCACAGCTTATCGGGATTCTTGTTCGCCCATGTCTCCATCTCCGTCAGCATCGGCAACGACCGCAGATGGATGTCCGTGCAAACGATGCCCTTCAGCAACGAGAACGCGCGATGATAGTCCTCAGCAATGCTCTCCACGTCACCGCCTTTAGCCGACAACGCCGGCAACGCACCCTCAAGCATCAGCACCAGCAGCGGGATATCCCTCCGCCGCAACTTCTCCGCGACCGCCACTAACTTCTCCGCCACCGCTTCCTCTGCGTAGAAATGACGGATGAGCTGGCGACAGACATCCTTACCGCGCAACACACGTTTGTGTGCCTGCATGATGTCGTCAGCCTCCACGTATGCCTCCAACACCCGTTCCAGATCGAGTCCCGTCCGTTCCTCCGTCATGTAGATAAGCTCACGCAGGATGGCATCCTTCATGAATGCCGACCGTCCGCCTTTGCGCACCAGTCCGTTTCCGCTCTCGAGCGAGAAGCCCACTACCTCGCCCAGCTCCGCCTGCGTGTTGTAGAGCAAACGCGTCCGCTCGATGATGCGCAGATACGCTTCCGCCCGCTGCGCCTTCTTCTCTTCCTGTTCCGTATTCATTCTATTCTTCGATTTATTATTGCCTGTTGTTAGCTTATCGTTGCCCATCGTTTCCTTCGAAGCAACTTCGCCGCAAAGGTACAAAGAAGAATCAAAACCGATGGCTTCCGCGCCCAAGAAAGTGCAACACTAAACACAAAATATCCCTACTTCCCGTAAAATTCTACGGAATATGCATTCTTCATTCTTCATCCTTCATTTTTCATTCTTGAAAATGTGGGGCGGAAGGTTTATTTTTTGCATCTTTGCACCCGCGTAGCCCGTCACCATCGATGAGACGCAAAAATAGAAAAAATATACGCTCACAGCAAAAAAACAGCCCGTGCAATGATCAACGTATCGGAATTATCCGTATCTTTACGCCGCAAAACCGATGATTTACCTCATTCGGTGGCGCAATCTTATTGGATAAAGAAAGACGTAAGTCCTCTGTTACAGGTGCCTGAAAACCGCCAAAATTTCAAGTACACCCCAAAAACAGGAAGACGAACGTCCGTTGTTCAGCACGGACTGTTTCTTCTGTTGGTGTACGGGTTACTTGGCGGTACCTCAGGCGACAGAAGCGATGGTTCGTGCTTCTTGTTCCATTAAAGACAACACATTATTCAATAACTTAAAAACTTAACGCCTATGCCTCTATTCAGAATTACAGTCAAACAGAGAGTCAACACAAACGGCATCCGTTTGGAGCCTGGAATGAGTGTTGACGTAGTCTCTCAATCTTACAGCGATCCCGTCCACACAAACGGCGGTCAGAATGTGGCCGACGCTTTCATGCGCATCTATGGCGTAGATATAAAGAAGGCTGGGGCGTTGAATGGAATATATTTAGATGTTAAACGAATAGGATAATATTATCGACTATGGAAGAAAATGAAGTCTCAACCATTTTGAAGGTTGCAATAAAATTGGTTAAACTGATGGACAAAGGAGCAGATTCTATGCTTCCACAAGAGATTGTTGATATCGTAAAATTGCATAGCAAATTAGCGTTGGCATCAGCGTGGATTCCTGTTCCTGGAGCTGACCTTGCTGCAGGAGCAGCATCAATATGGGGTATGTATATCCGCATTAATAACAAAATCGGGCTAAAGGTTCAAGATAACATCATTAAGACTGTTGCCTCGGGTGTAGCAACTAACTTAGCTTCTTATGCTGCTGTATCCGGAGTGGCCAGTGCCTTGAAATTCATACCCGGAATTGGGAGTATCACAGGCGCAATTGCAATGAGTGCTACGACTTATGCCATGACATTGGCATCTGGTTATGTATATCTGAAGGCATTGGTTTACCTTGCTGAGAGAAACAATGGCAAAGTTGATTTCTCTGGACTCTCAGAAGCCGTTAAGAGTGTGCTTGCAGAGAAAAGTTCAATAAAAGAACTTATAGATACGGCAAAAAGAAATTACAAAAAATAAGCGACTATGTTCGAAGGATACATTGCCGGAAAATTCGCAAATAAATTTTTCGAAAAAGATATATTTAATACAATTAAGAGCCATGCCCTAACAGCAGCTCTAATTTTAACTATACCTGATTTCGGACTTGGTACTATATTCTTTGCCATCATTCTTTGGCACATGTATTCCAGCATTTGTACAAAAGTTGGAATCTCCTTTTCCGAACATTTTTGGAGACTTGTTGGAATAGGTTTCTTTGTTAATGTTCTTGTTGCACTATTTCTGGATGTTATATTGACCATCGCTTTTTTCCTTGAAGGATTTATTATATATTTTCAATTCTACTTATCAGGAAAACTCTTTGTGGATAGTTTGAAAAATTCTAATATAGAAGTTGCTCAAAAGAACAATAATTATGTGGCTTTACCAGCAAGCCTCGACAAACCTTCCATAACTCTCAATAGTTTTGGCTTTACCACTTTTGCCTGCGAGAAAGCATTGGACCTGACTGGATTGACGGATTTAAAAGCATGGCAAGTGGTAGGTATCAGTGAAGGTTCTATTAAATGCAAACTGATTACAAGTCCAGTGGCCGCAGGGACCGGTTTATTACTGACAGGCGTCCCTGGAAGTCGTTATTCTCTTTTTCCAACCGCTTCAGGCGTAAATATAAGTGGTACAAACTTACTGAAAGGAATAACAATAAATACTCGTTTTGAAGGGAACGAATACTATGGCTTGAGAGATAATGCTTTTGTGCCACTTGATGCGGGGACAATTCCTGCAGGAAAAGCATTGTTACCTGTCTCATATAATTGTGACAAAATATCTTATTCCATCATGTTTGAGACTTCATACAATATCGTCCCAACGAGGGGATATAACGCTCTGTTTGAAAGCCTCAAGGAACTATCCGTGACTCTCAATAGTTCTGGTTTTGCCACTTTTGCCTGCGAGAACGCTTTAGACCTAACCCGATTGTCGGATTTAAAAGCATGGCAAGTAATAGAAATCAGTGGAGGCTCTATTATATGTAAACTGATTACAAGCCCTGTAGCCGCAGGGACTGGAATATTATTGACTGGCGTTCCCGGGGCTCATTATTTTCTTTTATCTACTTATTCTGGTGCAGACATCAGTGGGACAAACAAGCTGAAGGGAATTACAAGAGTTACTCATTTTGCAGGAAACGAATACTATGGCTTGAGAGATAATGCTTTTGTACCACTTGATACTGGAGCGATTCCTGCAGGAAGGGCTTTATTACCAGCCCAATCAATTAATTGTGACATAAAATCCTTATCACTCATTTTTGAGACTTCTGACGACATCATCCGAATCAAGGATGAAGAATGTATCGCTAAATAATACGTAAATGCGCATTGTAACCTCGAAGTGCAGTCGTGGTTTTATTCAATAACTTAAAAATTAACGCCTATGCCTCTATTCAGAATTACAGTTAAACAGAGAGTCAACACAAACGGCATTCGTTTGGAGCCTGGAATGAGTGTTGATGTAGTTTCACAATCATTCAGCGATCCCGTCCATACTAATGGCGGTCAGAATGTAGCCGACGCTTTCATGCGCATCTACGGCGTAGATATCAAGAAGGCAGGGGCGTTAAATGGAATATATTTGAAAGTAGATAGAATAGGATAAATTGATATTATGAAGAGCGCTTATATTGAATTATATGAAGCGGCAGTAGCCCTCGTTACAGTTTTAGACAAGACAGCAGAACAGTTATTACCACAGGAAATAGTCGATGTGGTAAAACTTCATTCCAAGTTAGCTGTCGGTTCTGCATTGATACCCGTTCCGGGTGCAGATGTGGCTGCTGGTGCAGCTAATATTTGGACGATGTATGGTCGTGTGAATAGCAAGGTCGGAATAAGTATCAGAGACAATGTCCTGAAAACCATCGGCTCTGGTGTCGTTACAAATTTGGCCTCATATATGGCTATGGCAGGTCTTGGAAGTGCCATCAAAGCAATACCGGGATTAGGCACTGTAACAGGCACGGCTTTGATGTCGGCATCACTATACGCAGTTACGCTTGCTTCGGGATATATCTATGTCAAGGCTCTAACGCTCCTTGCTAACAAGGGTAATGGCAGTATAGACATCACTCAAATAGACTCGGCCGTAAAGGACATCTTAAAGAACAAAGAAGTCATCAAAAATTTCATTAAGGCCGCTAAGTCAGACTTCAAAAACAACAAAAACGAAATAACTAACAATTAACATTATTATGAAATACAATAAAAATGATATAATAAACGTAGCTACCAAACTCGGTAGATTGGTGAATGGCGGCGTAGTCGGTTACTATGCAGGAGGTAAAACTTCAGAAGTTATGAGGAACACCATCCCCGACGAATTAGTTAACGTGGTTGAGAGACACAAGAAAGTTCAGCTTGGAGCGAGCTTGGCACAAAGCTTTATACCTGGAGCTGGCGTTGTAGCAACGTCTGCCGCTGTCGCATCGTTATGGAAAATGTATTACGATATTAATCAAGTCCTTGGCATCAAAATAAGTGATAACGTTGGTAAGAGCCTAACCTCTGCTGTTCTGACAAATCTTTCTTCCGCTGGTGCTCAAATCGGAGCGACTGCCGTTAGTGAAGGTGCCAAATTCATTCCCTTCGTTGGTTGGATTGCAAGTGCCGCTATCAGTACTGTTACTTCTACAGCAATTGTGTACGGAGCAGCCTATCTATACTTGACAGCACTCACAAAGATGTATGAAGTGGAAGGTAAGTTCGACCTTAATTATTTGACATCTTCACTTGAAGAGGAGGATTTTAGTTCAGAATATGATGATGTCGCTAAAATAAAGCAGATTATAGCCGATGTGTTAGGTATTGGCTACGATAAAGTTGTTCCAAATGCCTCCTTAGAAGACTTAGGGGCTGATGATTTAGATGTCGCTGAGATAAGCATGAAGTTAGAATCTGAGTTTGGAATTTCTCTAGATGATGAAATAGATGAGGAATCTTCTGTAAACGACATAATTGAGCACATTACAGGTGAAAGTATATCGGACGAAGAAGATGAGGAATATGAGGATGAAGAGTTAGAGAATGACCGTGACGAAGAGGATGCTCAAAGTCGCTTCAATTCTTTCTTTGACTCATACATAAAAGGGGAGTATAATGGTTGGAAGATGACCAAACTAGCAAAAATGTTTGAATATGAAGGTGAGAATTGTCCATCAGATGTGATTAAATCGGAATATTATTGTGTGGCTGCTGTCATCAGAATGGATTTCTTTATAAAAGAATGGTTTAATCAATTCAAGAATTATCCAAAAGACGAAGATAAAGATGAACTAGAACAACAATGTATACAAACAGGTTTCGATGATATACAAATATGTAGAAAATTGCTGCCAGACGACAAAGAATATCTTCTGATTAGTGGCTCGCTTGCTATGCTTAGGGACTTTTTTATGGATGATTGGGGAGATATGAGTCCCAAAGACGTGAAGGATGAATATATCGATATGTATGGAGACCTTGTTGATGGATGTAAGGATTTTGAAAATTCTCTTTTCCCAATGGAATGGTTAACAGAAAGGTTTAAAAGCGCATATAATACTATTATATCCTATTACGATAATCAGCTGTTATCCAAGACTACATCATCTTCGTATAGCGACGCAGAACAAGAATATCTTGATAACCTCAAAGAGTTCTTGGAAGATGATGCAGAGATAACGCCTCGTGAACGTAAGATGCTTGACCGCATTCGTCAGAATCTGGGTATCAGCGAGGAGCGAGCTAAAGAATTGGAAGCCTCTCTTGCCCAACCTCAACTGACAGAGGACGAACAGGAATACATTGACATGTATCGTGAATACGCAGAGAAAGGCAAAATAACTGAGAAGGAGCGACGTAGACTTGATAAGTTTGCTTCTGCACTGGGTATTTCTGATGAAAGAATGAAAGAGATTGAAAAACTTATCTAATATACAAAAGTATCTATATATTGTGAATAATAAAGGATGCCTACTTATTTCAACTTGAAGCAACGCTGAGTGTTAGATGGGTAGGACTCTCGCATCCCGAAAATAATAACGAGTCTCATAGAGGGTCAGAGACAAAATTTGTTTATAAATATTATGAATGAAGTATTGCATCACGTTGCACAACATGCGGCTCATCATGTTGTAAAAGAAGTAGCAAAAAATTCTGGCTGTGTGGTTACATTAATAGCAATGACCACAGGTATTGGAACTATTTTTGGTGTTTTGGGATTTATATTCTTAGCTTAAAGTAGTTATCATGGGTATGAAAGTGGCATTTATCAAGATTGGTGAATGCCCTTTCCAACTCTAATTTAGAAATATCTTTTCATTTCTGCCAATAGCAATAACATGCATAATTTATGTAAATCATTTTTTAATAATGCCCGAAAACCAAAAGGATTATTGGGAAAATGGATTTTGAAATCCATGAATCATCTTGGTCACAAAGAATTGGCGGATTGGGCATTCCCTTACATAAAGATAAATAATGGAGATGTGATTTTGGACATAGGTTGTGGAGGAGGAGCTAATGTTGCACGATTTCTGGAGACGTATCCTGATTCTATTGTGTATGGGATTGATTATTCACCTGTCTCTGTGTCCTTAACAAAGAAAATGAATAAAGCAGAAATAGAAAAGGGAAGATGTTGTATATTAGAAGGTAATGTGAGACATATGCCCTATGAGCAAAATACATTTGATTGGGTTACTGCATTTGAAACCGTATATTACTGGCCTGATCTTGTGGATTCTTTTCGTCAAGTCAGACGTGTGTTGAAGCATAATGGTAAATTTGCAGTCATTAATGGTGCTGATGCAGATGGAGGCTGGATATGGGATAGATATATAGATGGAATGCATACATATACATCTATTGAATTAGAGCAGCATTTATTTTCAGCAGGCTTTAGCAGAATAGAATTAAATCGTAAAAAAGAACAACACTTTATCTGTGCTATAGCATATAAATAATTTAAAATCATGCAAACAACAACCCTTGAATTCCCTCATAACGCCCGCACTACCTACACGGCCATCAAGCGACTGTTTGAGAAGCACACTAAGTTTAGTAGTGTGAAGTGCAACGATGAGCTGTTTATCGTTGAGGCGCGGCATGGAATGTGGATTTCGCCGTTCAGCGAGAACGTGAAGATGAAGGTGGTGGCCACGAGCAGCAATACCTGCAAGGTGGTCATTGAGTCATCTTCACGTTCGATCCTAAACCTCCTAAACTTCGGAGCCAATAAGGGTAATGTGTCTGACTTAAGTGACTACATCAACAACGAAGTGTATAAGCTGACACAACCTGGCGAGATACCGATGAGGCAAGACCAGATAAGGTTTCGATAAAAAGAAAAGAAAATTATTCGAGCGTATATCGACCGCTGATAAAATGTCATGAGTGGTCAACAGAAGATGATTATTTCTACGCCATTGTAATCGAGCAAATTGCAAAAAAATACGCTCACAACAAAAAAAGCCAGTACGATAACCAACGTATCGAATTTATCCGTATCTTTACGCCGCAAAACCGATGATTTGCCTCATTCGGTGGCGCAAACTTATTGGATAAAGAAAGATGGATTATGACTTATCTGAATCAATTCCACAGGGATTCGACGGAACGCAAGAAGCGGAAAATCGAAGAATCGAAGGGATTGCACATCAGCTTCAGCGACTTTGTGGAATATATGAAGCGGAATGTGAAGCTGGCGGAAAGCATGTGAATAAATCGGGATTTGCTTCCACGCAATATGCTCATCGACGAAGAGGGAGATTTGTTTGTGGTTGATGCAAAAATCCGTAAGAGATAAGGAAATAAGAAGGGAATACTTTGGGTGTATGTTTTTTCTCATAAGCTCATTATGCTTTAAAATTTGATGAAAATCAGGTTTTTTGTTGTTTTTCTTTTGTGAGTTCGTGCTTAATCGTTAAATTTGCAGCGAGAAAACATCAAATAATACCCACTATGAAGAAATCTCTATTGTTATTATTTCTCTTCTTGTGCCCCGCTCTTGCCTCGGCACAGGATGTCATTGTGAAGAAAGATGGCTCGACGATTATCAGCAAAGTCCTGGAGATCACGAGTACAGAAGTCAAGTACAAGAAGTTCTCAAATCTTGAAGGGCCGACTTATACCTTGCTCAAATCCGAGATACAAGGAATTAACTATGAGAATGGCGAAAAGGAGACATTCACTCAAGATCCTCGCATCGAACCAGCGCAAGAAATGAGTGATGATTCCGATGACAACAATCGCGTGCCTGACCGTATGCACATGGGAATCCGTGCCGGTTCCTCTTTGGGCGTGGGAGAAGCTGGCGGTATATTTTTCGTTCAAGGCGGCTTAGGTTTTGACTATCAAATTGCTAAAATTCCTCTCTTTTTGGAGACTGGTGTGCAGTATATGAACAAGGGTCAACTTGATTATGAACACCCCAGGGATAATTACATTGATTATTACCGCTCCATTGAAGAGAATCATTGCTTTTTCGTTCCTGCGCTCGTAAGCTATCACATAAATGTCGGCCCCAACCTCTTCCTCCAGCCATTTGCTGGATTGACTGTCGGTTTCAGCGGAACGAGGCTGTTCTTCGATTCGGCAGTTCGTTTAGGTTTTGGCTTTAATTTCGGACGCCTGTATAGCAATATCGGTTTTGACATAGGCATAACTCCCCATGAGACAGAAAATCACAGTTCCAATTGGTATAGAGAACATTGGTACAACCATAATTTCTTCTTCACTGTCGGTTACAACTTCATGGGTCGCCGATAAAATGCCATGAAACGTTTTCTCCTTTTTTGTTTGTGTGCCATTTTGGCGCTTATGCCTGGTTCGGCACAGACAATTCATACACAGACCATAGCCCATCGCGGTGAGTGGCGCAGCGAGGGTTCTGCACAGAACTCACGCACCTCGTTGCAGCGCGCCTTGGATCTCGGTATCTTCGGCTCGGAGATTGATATATGGTTGACGCGAGATAACCATATCATGGTGAACCACGATGCCACTTTCAAAGGCATTACCGTTCAGGACACCACCTTTGCGGCCTGTAAGAAGATCCGTCTTGACAACGGCGAACGTATGCCTGAGCTGAAGCATCTGCTCAAGATTATGAAGAAGAGCAAGAGTCCCACACGCCTCATCGTGGAAGTGAAGCCCCACCGCGACCCCATGCGTAGTCGTCGTTGTGCAGCAGAAGCCGTCCTGGCTATCCGCAAGCAGAAGCTGGAAAACCGTGTGATGTACATCTCATTCTCTATCGAAGCCTGCAGGATGATTCATACCTTAGCCCCCGATGCCGAAGTGGCTTACCTCAACGGCGACCGCACCCCCGAAGAGCTACACCGCATGGGCATCACAGGCATCGATTACCATATCAACCGTTTTAAAGAACATCCCGAATGGGTGGAGCAAGCACACCAACTCGGCATGAATGTCAACGTATGGACCGTTGACAATCCTGAAGATATCCGTGCCATGCAAGCTTTAGGCGTGGATTATATCACCACCAACGAACCCGCCCTCTGCGAGAGCATCGTGAAGTAAATGACAAAGCATCTGCCTATCATTTCCTTGGCAGCACTGGCTTCGCTGCCTGCTGCAGGCGCTGGACATCAACGTCCTAACGTGATCCTCATCATTGCCGATGACCTCGGCTATGGCGATGTGAGCGCTTATGGTCAGACCACCGTGCAGACACCCTCCATCGACCGCTTGGCTCATGGTGGCGTATGCTTCACCGACGGTCATGCCACATCGGCCACCTCCACGCCTTCGCGCTATGGACTTTTCACAGGTATGTATCCCTGGAAGACAAAGGGGACGCATATCTTGCCCGGCGATGCCCCATTGCTCATCTCCCCGGAGCAGTTCACCATGCCACACATGTTCCAACAGGCTGGCTATCACACTGCAGCCATCGGCAAATGGCACCTCGGCATGGGACAAGGCAAGATAGATTGGAACAAACGTATCTCGCCTGCTGCCAACGCCATCGGCTTCGACTACACCTGCGTCATCGCAGCAACAGTAGATCGCGTGCCAACGGTATATGTTGAGGACGGTCTCGTGGAAGGGTTGGATCCAAACGACCCCATCGAAATTAGCTATCAGCAGAACTTCGAGGGTGAGCCCACAGCACTGACTAACCCTGAATTGGTGAAGTTGCAATGGAGCCACGGCCATAACAACAGCGTCATCAATGGTATTCCCCGCATCGGCTTCATGAAGGGCGGCAAGGCTGCACGATGGAAGGACGACGAGATGGCGCAATACCTGCTCAACAAGGTCTTTCGTTACCTTGACGAACGTGTGGCTGCACCCTCGCAGGAACCATTCTTCCTCTATTACGGACTGCACCAGCCACATGTGCCGCGCACGCCCGATGCACGTTTTGCAGGACGCACAACATTGGGACCGCGAGGCGATGTTATTGCCGAGGCAGACTGGTGCGTAGGCCAACTGCTGCAGAAGCTGGAAGAGAAAGGGTTGATGGAGAATACGCTCATCATCTTTTCGAGCGACAACGGACCCGTACTGGACGACGGTTACGTAGATGGCTCTCGTGAATCGGCACCTTTGCACGACCCTCGCGGCGGTCTGCGCGGCGGCAAGTACAGCCTTTTCGATGGCGGCACGCGCGTACCACTTTTTGTCTATTGGCAAGGACACATCCGTCCTGTCGTGAACCATGAACTGGTGTCGCAGCAAGATCTGGTAGCTTCCTTAGGTAAGCTCATCGGGCAGCAAGTGCCCGACTCCTTGGATTCTCAAGAAATGCTTTTCACCTTCCTTGGCAAGCGTCTTCGTGGACGTGAAAGCATGGTGGTGGAGGCTGCTGGACGACTGGCCTTCCGTAGCGGTCGCTATGAGCTCATCCCTCCCTATAAAGGTCCTAAGCGCAACGCTACCGACAACGAACTGGGTAATGTCGATGACTGGACTCTCTACGACCTTCATGCTGATCCCACACAGGCCACCGATATCACCGCCACACACCCTCGCCTCCTGCGCAAACTCAAGCGTCAGTTCCTGAAGGCCACACAAAAAGACAAAGGTAAGCCCGAATACGAGTTACTATAATTGGGCATTGATAAAGTACTACTTTTGTGCCCGAAAGCCGAATGTGCAGGTGCGCAGGAAGCAACTGAGGAGAATGTGCACTGCCTCAGGAAGAGATTAAAGCAAGTGTGTACAACATCAGTAAACTTAGGTAACAAAGTGTGTACCTTTTTCAGGCAAAGTCACACCCTTGAGGGTTTGCAAAAAAAGCTTAGAAGGTTTCAGCAAAAACCCTTAAGGGTTTCGAGCGAAACCCTTAAGGGTTCAAAATGGGGTGGTCACAAAAAAAATTTTTTTTTCGAAATAGACTACAGACTACAGTATACAGCATACAACGGCGGCTGTAGTCTGTAGTCTATTTCGAACAAAATTTTTTTTCGGTGAGCATTCGAGGATGTTGATAAGTTTGTTGATGGTTTGTCGAAAGCTGTTGAAAATAGGGTGGGGGAGTGTTGATAAGAGATGAAAAAGGGGGTGAAGTGAAATAAATGAGACGGCAAAATAAGTTAGCGTGAAGTTTTAAAATAGTTTTTTACCACTTTTTTTGAGTTATCGACAAGGTATTTCGCTGAAAATGCGTACCTTTGCGGAGTTATTGACAGAATTGACAGCTAATATATATTATCATATACGATTTTTTCGAAACGAAGAAATAGACAATGATATTTATATGTTGTAGATAGAATAGAAAATGATTACTCTGAAAATATTTAATGCATTATGAAAGCAAACGAGAAAAAGGAAGATAAAATGACGAGGGAAGAGCTGAAGAGCGAGATCCGTCGTTTGGCTCAGGAAAAGAACGCGGTCATCATGGCACACTACTATGTCGATGGTGAGGTGCAGGACTTGGCTGATTTCATTGGCGACAGTCTGGCGCTGGCTCAGCAGGCGGCGAAGACGGACGCTGACATCATCGTGCTGTGCGGCGTGCATTTCATGGGCGAGACGGCAGCCATCCTTTGTCCTGACAAGAAGGTGCTGGTGCCGGATCCTGCCGCCACGTGTTCGCTGGCCGAGAGTTGTCCGGCTGAGGAGTTTGCGCAGTTCGTCAGCGAACATCCTGGACATACGGTGGTGAGCTACGTGAATACGACGGCTGCCACGAAGGCGGTGACGGACGTGGTGGTGACATCGAGCAATGCGCGTCAGATCGTGGAATCGCTGCCTGAGGATACACCTATTATATTTGGCCCGGATCAGAACTTAGGTAATTATATCAATTCGTTGACGGGTCGCAATATGCTGTTGTGGCATGGCGCCTGTCATGTTCATGCCCGTTTCAGCGTGGAGAAGATTATGGAGCTGAAGGCACAGTATCCGGAGGCTAAGGTGCTGGTGCATCCCGAATGCAAGGGTCCTGTGGTGAAGCTGGCCGACAAGGTGGGTTCTACGGCAGCGCTGCTGAAATATGCCATTGCTGACGAGGCCAAGGAGTTTATTGTGGCTACCGAGAGCGGCATCTTGCATGAGATGCAGAAGAAGGCTCCTGAGAAGACGTTCATCCCGGCGCCTCCCGAGGATTCGTTCGACGAGTCTGGTGCTCGCACTTGTGCTTGCAACGAATGTGAGTACATGAAGATGGTGACGCTCGAAAAGGTCTATCGCTGTCTGCGTGACGAGGAGCCGGTGGTAAGCGTCGATCCTGAGGTTGCCGCCAAGGCGATCAAGCCGATAGAGCGGATGCTCGACATCAGCGCGAAACTGGGAATATAGGGAGTTGAAAGTTGAGAGTTGAGAATTGAAAGTTGAGAGTTGAGAGCGGAAAGTTCTTCGCGAGCGGAGCGTATAACTAAAATATAATAATGTATAGGAAGCTGAAGATAACGGAGATGAATAGGATCTCCGTCGATGAGTTTCACGAGGCGGAGAAGATGCCTTTGGTGGTCGTGCTGGACAACGTGAGGTCGTTGTACAACGTTGGTTCTGTGTTCCGCACGTCCGATGCTTTTCGTGTGGCTGGCGTTGTGCTTTGCGGCATAACAGCCACTCCGCCTAACGCTGAGATTCATAAGACGGCGTTAGGAGCGGAGGACAGCGTCTCGTGGCGTGCCTTTTCGGACACGATGGATGCTGTGCGTTGGCTGCGGTCAGAGGGTTACACACTGATGGCCATAGAACAGTGCGAGGGCTCAACAATGCTGAATGATTTCATGCCGGCGCAGGACAAGAAATACGCCGTCGTCCTCGGCAACGAAGTGAAGGGTGTGCAACAGCAGGTGGTCGATGCCTGCGACGGATGTCTTGAAATCCCTCAATATGGCACCAAGCATTCGATGAATGTCAGCGTAACCGCCGGCATCATCATCTATGAGTTTTGGAAAGCAATGAAAGGTTGAAGAATTCACTTTTCACTCTTTCATTTTTAACTTCGTTGACTTTTGTCGCGACTCGGCCATTTAAGAGCAAACTCTTATGGCACTCACTGCTCCAAAAGTTCACTTTTCATTTTCAAAGCTGTCCCACCTCGATCTGTCTGACGACGCGCTCAATGAGTCGGTCGTCACCTTCAGGATCATATTGCTTTTTGAGGCTGGCTTTGAATGTCCAGGCGAAGATCTGGTAGAAGGTGGCGCGTGCCGGACCGAGGAACGCTTTTACGATTTCGTAGCTCGACTGGTTGCACTCGCGATCGACGAGCTTGATGAGCAGTTTTCCCTGGGAATAGGTGAGCTTCTTCATCTCAGGCGTATATTGCGCCTTTATGTCACGCTCCACAGCTTTGATGTGCGCATCCTTTTCTTCCTTCGTAGGCAGCGATTCGAGCACCTCGTAAGTCTCGCTGAGCATCATATTCGCCTTGCGAGCCAAAGGCAGCACCCGCTTGACATTGGCTACGAGCCGGTTGAACTGCTGACGTTCGCGCTCGCTCTTGAACACCATAGGCTTATAGACGGGCAGTTCAGGCATGAGGTAGTCCCACACGGGTTCGCCGTCGAGCATGACCGGTTGTTTCGAACGATAATACTGGAACTTGGTCAGGTTAGGCATATCCTCGGGATCACGTGGCATGAAATCCTCGCCGAAATCAACGGCATAGTCTAATTCCTGTGCCTGTAACGAGAAACAAGCACATAAGAAAAGGATAATATGGAATACACGTAAACGCATTATTCGCGAGTTGATGCTTTGAATTGCGGGGCAAAAGTACATCAAAACTGCGAAAAAGGGCATAATCATTGCACTCTTTTAACTTTAATTCTATCTTATTGAACGTCATATCAGATATTTTCATTATCTTTGCACCCGCAAATGCTAAAATGTAAAAAACATTAAACATTAAATTCATAAAACATTGTTATGATCAAACGTATGAGTGCTGCCGAAGCCGCAGCCATGATAGAGAATGGCCACACATTGGGCCTCTCGGGCTTCACACCTGCCGGCGTTCCTAAGAGTGTAACCGCTGAAGTGGCGAAGAAAGCTCATGCTGAGCACGAAGCAGGACGTCCGTTCAAGGTGAATATCCTGACGGGTGCCAGCACAGGTCAGAGCTGCGACGGTATGCTCGCCAATGAGCAAGCCATCGGTTTGCGTGCTCCTTACACCACGAATCCCGACTTCCGCAAACACGTTAACCTCAATGAGATCAGATACACCGACCTCAACCTCTCGAATATGGCTACGCAGATGCGTCAGGGCTATCTGCCTTGTCCGGATTGGGGTATCATCGAGGCTTGCGACGTGGAGGTTCATGGCACTAAGGCACACATCTTCCTCACGGCCGCCGGCGGTATCAGTCCCACCGTGTGCCGCATGGCAAAGCGTGGCATCTTCGTTGAGCTGAACGCTTTCCACAGCCCCAAGAGCAAGGGTCTGCACGATGTCTATGAGATAGAATATCATCCCTATCGCACACCTATTAATATTACTAAGCCCAGCGACCGCATCGGCAAGCCATACGTGGAGGTTGACGCCGACCGCATCGTAGGCATCATCGAGTGCGATATTCCCGACGAGGCCCGTTCCTTCAAGGATCCCGATCCCATCACCACCAAGATAGGACAAAACGTCGCTGACTTCCTCGTGCAGAATATGCGCGACGGCAAGATTCCTCCCACGTTCCTCAACCTGCAGTCGGGTGTAGGCAGCGGCGCTAATGCCGTGCTCGGCGCGCTGGGTCACTCCACCGAAGTACCTAACTTCAACATTTACACGGAGGTGCTTCAGGACGCTCCCATCCAGCTGATGCGCGAAGGCCGTGTGCTTAGTGCCAGTGCCTGCTCGCTGACGGTGACGAACGAGTGCCTGAAGGGTATTTACGACGACATCGACTTCTTCAAGGACAAGCTCGTACTGCGTCCCTCCGAGATCAGTAACAACCCCGAGGTCATCGCCCGTATCGGCGTATGTTCGCTCAACACGGCCATCGAGGCAGACATCTACGGTCACGTCAACTCCACCAAGATCTGTGGCACGAAGATGATGAACGGTATCGGCGGTTCGGCTGACTTCACCTGCAACTCATACCTCTCGATCTTCACCTGCGGCTCCACGACCAAGGGCGGCGCTATCTCCAGCATCGTTCCCTTTGCCAGCCATATCGACCACACCAGCCACTTCGTCGATGCCGTGATTACGGAATACGGCGTTGCTGATCTGCGTGGCAAGTGTTCCATGGAGAAGGCCGAGGAGCTCATCAAGGTGGCTCACCCCGACTACCAGCCCATGCTTCGCGACTACCTCAAATACGCCGAGAAGTTCAGCGGCCACACCCACCACTGTCTCAGCGCAGCTTTCGCTATGCACGACACCTTCCTCCGCAAGGGCGATATGCGTCTGACTGACTTGGCTGAGTACATCAAGTAAGCAGTCGAAGACTTACAAAAAAAAATTTCACTCATTATTCGAATGGTTGTTATTCATTCGTTTAATGAGTGAAATTCTTTTTTTTATCAGCGTTTTCTGAAGATCTTGCGGGTCGAGCCGTCGCGGCGTTTTTCAATCACGAATCCATCAGGCTTGTTGGTGCGCCGTCCCTGAAGGTCATACCATTGAGTGCCCGACCATGCGCCGTTAGCCCACGTGTTGTTGTCGGCTTTCGTTTCCTCGATGGCATCCTCGTCCTCGTGGTAGATCATGAAGATGTACGTGTTGAGGCTTCGACCAGGCGACTGCACCATCACCTCGCTGACGGGTTCGTCGATAGTGATGGGTGTACTTTGGCAGAGACTCTCGTTGGACGTTGACAGCAGATGTGTTCCGCTTTTCACCTTATAAGGCAATACGAGTTTAAGGTCATAGTCAACTCTGGTCGTGTCGATGGCCATGACGATGAGCGAATCGCCCTTGATGTAAGCCGAGCACTCGAAGTAGGCATTGGTGGCAACGGGTATATTCGACGCTTTGGAATCGAGGCGTGTGGAGCCTGTGACGTGCTTTGAGAAATGCGACATGACAAAGGCTCGCGGCAACAGCTTGTTCTTCTTGTTGTCTGTGCCATACTCTGTCTCACCCGTACCGACGAACGACCAATGTGCGCGCATGTACCAATATATATAACCCGTGCAGCCGGACAGCATACATTCGTTCAGTTCTTCGGCAAACAGCAACTGTTCGTGCCACGAAGGCAGACGATTCTTGATGTTGTCCGACACCGAATGTTCTGTCATCCACACCTCCTTGCCATACTGTGCAGCGAGGACAGCGGCACTCTTCATATTATTCAAAGGTGGATGACCATAGAGGTGACCCGCGATGATGTCAATCTGGTCGCGTGCGGTTTCGTCTTTCAGCAGCGCGTTGGAATACTTGGGGTCGAAGCCCAAAGGCTCTGCACTGATCAGTCGTACACCCTTGTAGGTCTCTCGGTCCAGCATGTGAGCGTAGTTCTTCACGAGGTTCAATTGCTGTTCGGGAGAATAGAGGCACCCTGAATAGTTGACCCACCAGTCGGGCTCGTTCTGAATGGACACGGCATCTACGGCGACGCCGTTGGCTTTCATATATTTAAGAAAGGTGTTCAGCCAAGGGAAGAACTTATCGTAGCAGTCCTCGCGCAGCTGACCGCGCTGGTTGCCTTGGTCGTCAGCGTTGCCGCCCTGTGCCGTGCCGTTGGTCTTGAGGTCACCGGGAGGGGACCACGGAGTGCCAAAAACAATGCCGCCGTGGTTCTTGACATACTTTGCCGATGGCAGCGATCCTTTCCAGTCGTAAGGTGAATCCCAGTTGCCCCATTCTGGAACGACGATGTCGCCCACGTAATTAGGCGAAATCTCCATTCGCATGATGTTCAATCCAATCTTGGAAGTAGGGCCATACAATAGTCTCACAGGTTGTGTATCAGTGCCTAATGGACACATGGCACCGTCGCAGCAGGCAGCGCCGAAACCCGTGATCGTCTGGTAAGTCTTGTCCTTCACGGTTATCGTGATGGTTCGTCCATAGACGCTCATGACTGCGGCCAGCACCCAAAAAACAGTTAGAAAACGTTTCATAAAATGATAATTGTTGAATAATCGGTAACAAAAGTACATGAAATCGTTAACAATACAAATACATTAGCCAAAATTAACACATTTTGCATGTGTATTATGCAGGTCGTCAATGAATTTTGTGTACTTTTGCAGGCGAAAAACTAAGAACAAGAGCCGCAGAGAGGAGGCGGCACGTAAGATCGTTTATTTATGAAACCGAGAGTAGCTTTTGTGGTGTTTGCCGTCATCGTGGCGGCATCAGTGGGCACGGGCATCGACAGCCTGGTGCGCACGGAGCGCAGGGCTCAGCGCGAGGTGAACCGTGCGCTGGCATTGACGCTACAGCGTTGTGAACCCGACCGCATAGATGCTGACACGATTCGTGTGTATCGTAGTCATATCACCATGGATGGTGTTCGCGACACGGCTTATCTGTCGCTGGCGATGACCGGCGACGATCGTCGCAACCACGCCACACTGCGTGCCAACACAGGCTTGACGCTGCGCCGCCTGTGGACGCTCTCGGACCAGCGTGCTTCAGGTGTCCTGGCCGGCATGGCTGCGGCATGGCTGGCGCTGAGCCTTTGGATGATGCGACGCCGTCAAAGCGTGTTCACGGAGAGCGTGCGCTTAGGGTCGCTCAGCTACGATGCCACTCGCCACGCATTCTATGCCCATGGCCGTGAGGTGCGCTTCACCCCAATGCAGCAGATGCTGATGGAGCAGTTCATGACGGCTCCCGACCATGTGCTCCTGCAGCAGGACATTTGCGAGTGTCTGTGGCCTAAGAAACCTGATGCTTCGGCAACGCTCTATACCTTGATACGACGGTTGAAACCTACGCTCGAGGAGATGGGAGGGCTTTCGGTGGAGTGCGACCGCGGAAAGTCTTATCAGCTGAAAACGAGATAGGTATGTCCTTGTCAGGGAAATGTCAGACAGATGTCAGACTTTTCTTTTGGCACGTGCGCAGCTTTTTCATTACCTTTGCAGCCGATTTCTAAAACGTAATGTAGAAACGCTAAAACGCAAAGGATTATGAAAAAGAACATTTCAAGCAAACATTCCGACGAACGGCAGTCGTGGCACTGCGCGTTCTCGTGGCGGCAGTTCGCACTGACGGGCGTTGCTGTCGCGCTGATCGTGACAGGTTGCATTTTGATGCTGCCCGAAGTTGACGTACGTAACACTGTTGGCGGCCGTTATGCCGCTGCTCCAGGTCCCGGTGCCTTCGAGGCGCGCCGCATACGCCTTGCCCCTATTCCGCTGTTCATCGGGTATGTGATGATGGTGCCGGTGATTATGATGAAAAATGAAAAGCCCCTCTCCGGCTCTCCCCGTGGGGGAGAGAGGGAAGTGAAGGAGTGAAAAGTGAAAAGTGAAGGAGTGAAAAGTGAAAAATAAAAGTTACTTGGAACCTGGAACGATGGAGAAAAAGGGTGAAAAGGGTGAAAAATGGGGCTCGTGCGTAGAATCTTCGCTTTTTTTTCGTCTTTTCCGCTGATTTTATCTAATTTTGCACCGCATTATGTGCAATAACGAAAACAAAAACTATAACTAAAACGATAACGATAATTAAAACAATCACTAAAACTAAAACGAAAACGATATGCGACATTTCCGTTTAGTGGACAACCTGTTAGGGTGGCTGGCCTTTGCCATTGCCGCCATCACCTATTGCATGACTGTGGAGCCGACAGCCTCGTTCTGGGACTGTCCTGAGTTCATCACCACGGCCTATAAACTTGAGGTGGGTCACCCGCCAGGAGCACCTTTCTTCATGCTCACGGGCAACCTGTTCACGCAGCTGACCTCCGATCCAGGGAAGGTGGCGCTCATGGTGAATATCATGAATGCGCTGCTGAGTGCCCTGTGTATAATGTTCCTCTATTGGACCATCTCGCACTTGGCGCGTAAGCTCATCTGCCCTGGAGGCTGGGTATCAACTATGCCTCAACTCATCGCTGTTGAGGCAGCTGCCATGACTGGTGCGCTGGCCTATTGCTGGAGCGACACTTTCTGGTACTCCGCCGTCGAGGGCGAAGTTTATGCCTACTCATCGCTGTTCACCGCTGTGGTGTTCTGGTTGATGCTCAAGTGGGAGGACAATGCCGATAAGCCTCACTCCGACCGCTGGCTTGTGCTTATCGCCTACCTCACGGGTCTCTCCATCGGCGTACACCTTCTTAACTTGCTGTGCTTGCCTGCTCTTGTGCTCATCTATTATTACAAGCGCTCGCAGAACGCTACGCTCAAGGGTTCCATCTACGCCCTGCTGGGTTCCTTCGTGCTCGTGGCAGCTGTGCTGTATGGCATCGTACCAGGCATCGTGAAGGTTGGCGGATGGTTTGAACTACTGTTTGTCAACACGCTGTCGCTGCCTTTCAACAGCGGCTTGATCGTGTATATCATCCTGCTCATCGGCGTCGTGCTGTGGGCCATCTGGGAGACGCAGAAAAAGGACAGTTCCCGTCTGCGCATGAACATCGCCTACCTCGTGGCAGTGGCCATGTTGGGTATTCCGTTCTACGGCTATGGCTGGAAGAGCATCATCATCGGCGCTATCATCCTGGCAGCCCTCTATGGTCTGCTGGTGTGGAAGCGCGATGGCAAGCAGCTCATCTCGGCCCGCGTGATGAACACTTCGCTGCTGTGTATGCTGATGATCATGATCGGCTACTCGTCGTACGCCGTCATCGTGATCCGTTCGACGGCCAACACGCCGATGGACCAGAACTCGCCCGAAGATATCTTCACACTCGGCACCTACCTCAACCGCGAGCAGTACGGCACACGTCCGCTGTTCTACGGCCCCGCCTACACTTCGCAGGTAAAACTTAAGAACGACGGCAACTACTGCGTTCCTGTGTCCAACGAGGGAGCACCTGTTTATCAGCGCAAGGAGAAGGCATCGCCCGACGAGCCCGACCGCTACGAGATCCAGCGCTACGATCTTGAGTATGTCTATGCTCAGAACATGCTCTTCCCGCGTATGTACAGCGACCGCCATGCCGAAGCATACGAGTCGTGGATGGGCGGAGTTGAAGGTACGCAGGTGCCTTACGACCGCTGTGGTGAACCTATGATGGTGAAGATGCCGACGCAGTTGGAAAACATCCGGTTCTTCCTCTCCTATCAGGTCAACTTCATGTACTGGCGCTACTTCATGTGGAACTTCGCAGGTCGCCAGAACGACATTCAGGGCAACGGCGAACTCGAGCATGGCAACTGGATCACGGGCATACCTTTCATCGACAACCTTCGTCTGGGTGATCAGAGCAAGCTGCCCTCGGAACTGCGCGAGAACAAAGGCCGCAACGTGTTCTTCGCCCTGCCGCTGATCTTAGGATTGCTCGGACTGATCTGGCAGGCGTGGAAAGAGAGACCCGCTCTCGACCCCTCCGAGAAGGCTGACCCCATCGGCGTGAAGCAGTTCTGGGTAGTCTTTTTCCTCTTCTTCATGACGGGTTTAGCCATTGTCTTTTACCTCAACCAGACGCCGCAGCAGCCGCGTGAGCGCGACTACGCCTATGCCGGTTCGTTCTACGCTTTCGCCATCTGGATTGGTCTCGGCGCAGCTGCCATAGCTGATCTCATCGAGCGTAAGACAGGCAAAGGTATGCTGGCTGCCATCATCTCGTGCGTGGCACTGCTGGTTCCCGTGCAGATGGTCTCGCAGACATGGGACGACCACGATCGCAGCGGACGCTACACTTGCCGCGACTTCGGACAGAACTACCTGCAGTCGCTGCCGCAGACGGGCAACCCCATCATCTTCACCAACGGCGACAACGATACCTTCCCACTTTGGTACAACCAGGAAACCGAAGGCGTGCGCACCGATGCCCGCGTCTGTAACCTTTCGTACCTCCAAACCGACTGGTACATCGACCAAATGAAACGTCCCGCCTACGACTCACCCAGCGTGCCTATCTCGTGGAAACGTATTGATTACGTCGCCGGCACACGCGAAGGAATACATGTCAGCCCAGGCACTCTCGAAGAGGCTATCGAGTACTACAAGGACGACCCCGAGAAGCTGCATGCCCTGCTCGGCGACAACCCCTATGAACTCTCGACCATCATCGATCGATGGATATTGAACCCCAACAAGGAGATGCAAATGTTCCCCACCGACAGCATCGTCATCACCATCGACAAGGAAGCCGTGCGCCGCTCAGGCATGATGATTGCAGCCGACTCCATACCCGATGTGATGCACATCTCGCTGAAGGGCAAACGCGCCGTGTATAAGAGTGAGATGATGATGTATGAGATGTTGGCTCGTTGCAACTGGGAACGTCCGCTCTACGTGGCCATGACCGTGGGATCAGAGAACTACGGCAACTTGGGCAATAACTTCGTGCAGGAAGGCCTCGCCAACCGCCTGACACCTTTCAACACGAAAGCCTCCGGCAAGCGCATCGACACCGCCAAGATGTACGACAACATGATGAACCGCTTCAAGTTTGGCGGTATCGACAATCCCGACCTCTATCTCGACGAGACGGTGCTGCGCATGTGCTACACTCATCGCCGCCTGTTCTCGCAGCTGGCGTCGCAGCTCATCGCCGAAGGCGAGAAGGACAAGGCTAAGAAAGTGCTCGAGAAAGCCGAGAAGGAGATTCCCGAGTACAACGTGCCGCACAGCTACCAGAGCGGTTCCTTAGAGCTGGCGCAGTCGTGGCTGACGCTCGGTGAGAAGAAGAAAGCCGCACACTTGGCAGAGGCCGTGGCAAAGAACGCTTCCGAGTACTGCGCTTGGTACACCAGCCTCAGTGACCGTCGCCTGCAGATGAGTGCCGAGGACTGCTACTACTATCTCCTGCAGCTCTCCAACGCGCTGAAAATCCTCGATGAAACCGACAACAAGGCGGCTGAAACCTACGATGTTGCCTTGCGCACGTACTTCGACCAATTCCAGCGTCGCACTAACCTGTAGAGTGAAAAGTGAGCTCACTTTTCATTGAATCGTACTCGTTGGTTGAATTAAAATAATGCATATTTAACTTGCCCGATGGGCCTATGATTGATAAGATTGAAATACTGCAACATGGTGAATGCCGAGACTTTGGCAGCCATTCTAGTGAAGAGTCCACAC
>Ga0247611_10001149_pt1 | contig 48546 bp, 50 predicted proteins | sample 177DNAGHGhighgp2_FD_192422 | JGI IMG/M metagenome (GOLD analysis project Ga0247611, IMG submission 192422) | Sheep rumen microbial communities from Palmerston North, Manawatu-Wanganui, New Zealand - 1770 DNA GHGhigh gp2 | ecosystem: Host-associated > Mammals > Digestive system > Stomach > Rumen... | reverse complement strand
TAGCTATATTTGAATTAAATTTTGAATTTTGTTTAATTGTAATATTCCCTTCACTATAAATAGCTCCTCCTCGTTTAGAAGAATTGTTATTAAATATAGTTTGATTAATTGTTATGGTTCCACTATTGTATATCGCTCCTCCATAATTTGTAGCTGTATTAGTACTAAAATTTATATCGTTAAAATCAACATTACCAGATGTTGTAATATAGAAAGCCCCTCCATTTCCAGTTTGTGAATAATTTTTATAATTTTTATTTGATATAGAACTACTTGAAGAAATTTCATAATGTTGTGTTGCAAATAAAAAAGGATAAAAAAACAATATTAGAAAACTAACGATTAATATCTTAAATTTTTTCATAAAAACTCCTTTTAACTAAATTTATATTTTATAGTATGCAACAAGATAAACACTTGCAAAAATGATTTTTTTATTTTTGGATTTTTAAAAAGGATTGATCTTGTTGAATTTTAGGCAAAATAAAAACGGCTGTGTTGCTTTATTTGGCTTGAAACTAATAAAACAAACAGCCGTAGTTCAATGCCCCTGTGACAGGGCATCAAACATTCGGAAATAAGATACCGAAGTAGCTGGCTTCAATATCTTATTCCTATACGGACTGTTTTTGGTTTCAAGCCACTTTTGCCTAAGCAAAAGAGTATCCTTTCGGATTTCCAAAAACATTCAATATTAAGTTGTAATAACTACAGCTGCGTTGTTGCACGTTAAGCTAAGTGCTTAAAGCTGATAGTTGAACGACATACTACAAATTACTTTTTAATAAAATTTTCTCCTTTAATACAAATTCAACTTTGATTATATCAAAAACAATTTAACTTTAAAAATTTTTTATTGACAAACATAATGTTTTATATTATACTATTGTTGCTCTTAGAGAAGACATCATTTGTCTGATGTAAAGTCTCTAAGGGCTTTTTATTTTCATCTAAATCCCAAAATAATTTTCCCTGTTTGTCTTCTCCTACCGTTATGTAAACTTTGTATTCATTAAATTTTTTTGTTTCAATATTTTGAATCAACACCTTATTTGTAAAATAATGAAGTAATTTTCTTTTATCTGCACTGAATGTTTTATACTTATCACGAGTTCTTCTATTTATTCTTATATTTTTAAATTTGCCAATGTCAAAAGTTTTTCCTTGAATATTTTTAGCAAAGTAACTTATAGCTTTTTCTCTTATTTCTTCTATATCTTTGCATGTTCCAAAATGTTGTTTTATTTCTTTTTCAGTTATTATTTTTTTTGTGTCGTTGTTTTGAACTTTTGCAAAGAATTGTTGTGTTATTTTTGAATTTGAATCATATCGTAAGTTTTACCGTCTTTGGCAGTTATTCGAAAATTTCGAATAACTGATTTTTCATCCAACTCTTTATCTTTGAATATTTTTTTTATGTGATAATTTATTGTATTTGTTTCAACATTATATAAAACACCCATCATTTTTTGTGTTAACCAAACATTTTCATCACAATATACTGCTTCAACCCCACCGGAACCGGTTGCAGCAATAAATATTAAATATTCGGCAGCACTTGAATGAATGGTAATTTCTTTTTTTATATTGTTATTACTTTTAAGCATTTCTTATACCTTTTTAACTGTTCAATCGTTTAACTATATTCACTATTTCAGCCGGATTTTCGGCTATATAGTCGGGTGCTAAATTATTTAGTTGTTCCTGTGAAGAATAACCGTATAAAACCCCTATTGTTTTTATACCGGCATTTTTACCGACCATAATATCATTTGTGCCGTCACCGACCATAACAATATTTTCTTTACTTAAAGAAAACTTTTTTATTATTTCGTATATCGGTAAAGGATTCGGTTTTTTTTCTTTAAAAGAATCCCCTCCGTAAATTTCGGTAAAAAACTTTGATAAGCCGAGAGTTTTTAAAATTTGTTTTGAAAATTTTTCATCTTTATTGGATAATAAAACTTTTTGTTGCGGAATGTTTGAAAGCATTTCAATAACATCTTTATAAGGTAAAGTTTTATCGGTTAAATGTTTTGCATAATTATCTTTAAACATTTTAACTGCCGTATCAAATTCAGTTGTATTAAGTTCTGATAAAACAGCCCTTACAAGTGCCGTAATTCCGCTGCCCAAATAAGATGCAACCTTATCTACGGGCAGCGGACTAAAACCATATTTTTGCCTGACAAAATTTACGGAATCGGTTAAATCGTATTGAGAATTTACTAATGTTCCGTCCAAATCAAAAACAATTAACTTTATATCGCTCATTTTTAAAACCATTTAATTAAACCGGGAATATATTCTGTTTTACCCATATATTGAGGAACAACCCTTATAATATATCCGCAGTGTCCTACTCTGTCGGTTTTAAATTCAAGCTCGTAAATATAACCGCCGTCGTTTTCTCTCGATACAGCTTTCATATCGATATATTTTTCGTCGGTAATTATATATTTTGAATCCAAATAACCGGTACATACCTGAACGGCAACATCCTCATTTTTTATATCACCCAAAAATACTTTTGCACGAATTTTCATAACATTTTTTATTTCGGTGGTTTGTCTTTTTAAATTATCTTCCATGCTTGCTATGTTTATTTTGTTCCAATTATTTTCAAGGTTTTGCTGCCATGCCGCTTTATTTCTTGCAATTTCAAAATTGTTTTCCTGCATTTTACCGGTTTCAATAATTGAAGGTACATAAAATTTTCTTGTATATTCTTCAATCATTCTGTTCGTGTTAAACATAGGGCATATAGTTTGCATACAGAGTTTCATTTTTTGTATCCAGCCCCTCGGTAAATTATCTACTCCTCTATCGTAATAAAGAGGAACTATTTCCTGTTCCAAAACTTCGTATAATGACCTGCTTTCAACTTCGTTTTGATACTCCAAGTCCGTATAAGTATCGGTAGAACCTATTCTCCAACCGTTTTCTCCGTTATAACCTTCACACCACCAACCGTCTAAAATACTGAAATTTAAAACTCCGTTAACTGCAGCTTTCATTCCGCTTGTCCCTGATGCTTCTTCCGGCCTTAACGGATTGTTTAACCAAACATCAACACCCTGTACCATATAATGTGCAACATTTACATCGTAATCTTCAAGAAATACTACTTTAAACATTAATTCCGGGTCGGAAGCCAAACGAACAATGGATTTTATAATTTCCTTACCTTTATCATCTTTCGGATGAGCTTTTCCGGCAATTATTATTTGAACCGGTTTTTCTTTATCAAGCAAAATCTTTTTTATTCTATCCATATTTCTGAAAATTAAATTACCTCTTTTATATGTTGCAAACCTTCTTGCAAAACCTATGGTTAATGCCTCCGGGTCCAAAACTTCATCGGCATAAGATATAACCTGTTTTGATAAACCTCTTCTTTCAAGTTGATTTTTAAGACGTTGTCTTGCAAAAGAAACGAGACGTTCTTTTCTTCTTTCATGGCTTCTCCAAAGTTCGGCATCGGGAATTGTTGCAATTCTTTTCCAGATATTTTGGTTTTCCGGTTCTTCAATCCACATATTACCCATGTATCTTTGAAACAAGTTTGCAAAATCGTAAGAAAGCCAAGTATTTGTGTGAATACCGTTAGTAATGTGTGTTATGGGAATTTCTTTCCTGGGAAGATCCGGCCATATATTTTGCCACATTTTTCTTGATACGGTTGCATGCAGTCTGCTGACACCGTTTGCATGCCCGCAAGCTTTAAGAGCAAGAACAGTCATTGAAAAATCTTTGTTTACATTTTGCGATTTTAAATCTTTACCTAAATTTAAAAATTCTTCCTTGCTTAAACCGATTTCCTTATATAATTTTTCAAAATATTTTGAAACCAAATCCGATGTAAAAACTTCATTTCCTGCAGGAACAGGTGTATGTGTTGTAAATACACATGTTGATTTTACCATTTGTTGTGCCTGTTTAAATGATAAACCTTTAGCCATTAAACTTCTTATTTTTTCAATTAATAAAAATGCGGAATGACCTTCATTTATGTGAATTGCCGACGGGTTAATATTTAATGCTTCCAAAACTTTCATGCCGCCGACACCCAATATGAATTCCTGTTTAATTCTGTTTTCTCTGTCTCCGCCGTATAATTCACCTGTTATTGTTCTGTCTTTAAGTGAATTTTTATGATAGTCAGTATCAAGCAAATACAAAGAAACTCTTCCTACCTGAACTTTCCAAACCCTTGCATAAACAACCGGCGAATCCGGTAAAGAAACCGTTACGGTTAAAGATGTTCCGTCGGAATTTCTTAACAATTCCATAGGCATACGGAAAAAATGGTTCATATTGTATTCTTCCATTTGCCAACCGTCGTTTGTCAAATACTGTTTAAAATATCCGTTTCTGTAAAGAAGCCCTACACCTACCAAAGGAAGCCCCATATCACTTGCTGATTTTAAATGGTCTCCGGACAATACACCAAGCCCGCCGGAATAAATAGGCAAACTTTCATGTATTGCAAATTCCGTAGAAAAATATGCTATTTTTTTATTTTTATGTTCGGGAAAAGTTGTATCAAACCAGGTTTGCATATTCATATATTTATCCAAATCGTTTTTAACAGTTTCCATGTGGGATATGAAACTTGTATCGTTTGAAAGTTCTTCCAACCTTTCCTGACTTATCAAACCTAACATTGCTTTAGGGTTATGATAAGTTTCTTCCCAAATATCAATATCCATTCTTTTAAACAATTCAATGGCATCACTGTTCCAACACCACCATAAATTATCAACTATATCAAGAAGGATTTTCAATTTATCCGGAAGTGCCGGCATAACGATAAAACTGTTGGCTTTTTCAAACGAAATTGTTTCCTGATCTTCATTAAATAAATTTTTTTCTTTAATCATATTTTCTCCATTAAAAAATAGTTTTGCAATTTATTGAAGATTGGATGATTTGAGAATTTGAAGATTGGATGCAATATTGTAAAATTTGCTTTGCAAATTTTCTTTTTATTTAGTTTCCAAAAATTCTTCTATTCTTCTATTCTTCCATTCTTCTAAAAAATTGCCATTGGCAATTTTTAATATTTTACTATTTTTTCAATTACTTTTAAAGACAGCTCAACACCGCATTGTAAATCTTTAATATTAAAGACGGAAGTTGCTGCATGTAAATATCTTGTAGGTATACTTAAAATACCGGTTAAAATACCGGACCTGTTCATATAAACAACGGCACCGTCTGTCATCCCTCCGTCTACAATATCTATTTGGTGCTTTATTTTATTTTCTTTGGCTGTATCTATCATAAGTCTTCTTATTTTGTTATTTACAATAGTTCCCCTTCCGGATGCTTCTATCATTGTAATGCCTATACCGCTGCCGATTTTTAAAGAACAAACTTTTTTTTCTATTCCCGGAACATCACCTGCAACATTTGTATCAAGTATCAATGCAAAATCGGGTTCAATTGCAAAAGAAGAAGTTCTTGCTCCTTTTAAACCGACTTCTTCCTGTGCGGTTGCAACCGCATAAACTTCGGCATCGACATCAATTTTTTCCATAATTTTTAACATTTCATAGCAACCTGCTCTGTTATCGATTGCTTTTCCGTAATATACATCACCGTTTAAAACACCGGCGTTAGGTTCAAAAATAATTTGGTCACCGATTTCTACTTTCTTTAAAACTTCTTCCTTTGAAGAGCAACCTATATCTATAAACATATTGTCATAAGTAACAAGTTTTTTTCTTTCTTCGGCAGTTTGCAAGTGAGGAGGTTTTGAACCTATAATACCGCAAATATCACCGGATTTTGCCTTTATTACAACCCTTTGCCCGAGTAATACCGTATCGGCAATTCCGCCAACCTTAATAAAATATATGAAACCGTCATCGCTTATATGTTTTACCACAAAACCTATTTCATCCATGTGAGCCGCTATCATTATTTTTTTTGAACCTTTGCCTTTTTTTGCAACAACATTCCCGAAATTATCAATTTTTACACTGTCGCAAGTTTTTTTCAATTCTCTTTTCATAATGGCGGCAACATCTTCTTCATACCCGGAAATACCAGGTGCAACCAAAAGTTCTTTCAATAATTTGTCCATAATTATTCCTCTGTTTTTATATTTTTTATTGCTTTTATTCTATCTAATACCGGCGGATGAGAATATTCCAAAAAAACTTTCATTTTATGTGGAGTTAAATTACTTAAATTATCTACTGAAAGTTTTTTTAATGCTTCTATCATTTCTTTAGGATGTCTATAAGTTGTAACGGAATATCTGTCGGCTTCATATTCATATTTTCTTGAAATAATATTTTGTATTACCGATAAAAACATTGATATGGGAATATATAAAAAGCCGAAAAAAACAAGAGAAGCATATACGGATAAATGTTCCATTTTAAAAGCGGCAAACAAATTTTGATTGTTTATAAAAAAAGACAAAATAAAAAACATCAAAAATGTATTTATAAAAGACATCAACATAAATTTGTTTATGTGTCCTTTTTTGTAATGCCCCATTTCATGTGCTAAAACCGAAACCAGTTCTTCTTTTGTATGTTTTGCAATTAAAGTATCAAAAAGGACTATTCTTCTGAATTTTCCAAAACCCGTAAAAAAAGCATTTGTTTTTGTTGACCTTTTTGAACCGTCCATTTTATAAAGCCCTTTCATTTTAAAATTTTCCCGTTTTGCATAATTTTCAAGTTCGGTTTTAAGTTCACCGTCTTCCAACGGCTCATATTTATTAAACAACGGCATTATTAAAACCGGAGCAACAAAAGTTATTATAAGTTCAAACACAATAGCACAAACTGCGGCATAAAGCCATGCAAGGCTTTCAAATTTAATAAAAAATAAAAGTATAACTGCAATTATAGGCAACCCTATTACCGCAAACAATAATATTGATTTTAAAATATCCATTATAAATGTTTTAACAGTTGTTCTGTTAAATGAATATTTTTCTTCTATTACAAAAGTATCATAAACGGAAAACGGTATTTCCATAATATTAAACAACAACATCAATATTGAAATAAAAATTAAACCCGTTAATATTTCCCCGAAACCGAAACTTCTTGCAATATTATCTATATAATTAAACCCGCCAAACAAGATAAAAAGGATTTCTATTATTAAAATTAATGTTGAATTAAAAAAAGAAAGATTTGTTTTATCTTTCAAATAATTTTGAGATTTCTTATATTTTTCGTCATCGTAATAACCCACAAATTCTTTAGGAAGTTCAAGAGATATATTTTTTACATTTAGATAATCAGAAATAAAACCGATTAAAAATGAAAATATTAAAAACAAAATGATAATTAATAAGTATATATCCATTATTATTGTCCTTATAGTTAACCAAACTCTTTATAATTCTATAAAATTGAATATTTTATAGTCAAGAAAAAAAACAATAATCTTTAATTATTATTGCCTTAAAAAAACATATAGATTTTTTTTATAAATTGTGTTATAATTGAATAAAACGAAGGGAGAGTTTTTATGAATATTTTAAAAAAAACAGGTTTTACTTTATTGGAATTGATAACGGTAATTATAATTATAGGGATTTTAGCATTGGTTGCCATACAAGTTTATAGGGTATTGCTTATGAGGGCTATTGCAACAGAAGGAAAGACATTAATGGGAACTATTGCAAGGGCAGAAAAGACATATTATGTTGAAAACGGAACTTTTTACGGATATAAATCTCCAAGTGCGGAAGAACTTGGTATTTCTACGACAGGTTATGGGTCAGACGAAGAATATAATGCGGCTGTTGAAGCCGCCAAAAAGAATCATCAAGATTCTGCAACAGGCGAAGGCGGGCAATGGGCAACGCGTTCAAAAGATGATATATTGGGAATAGACGCCAGAGGAAATAAATATTTTAGAACATTTACTTTTAGCACCGGAAGTGATACTCAATTATGGGTCTATTCTCAATCTGATGAACCTTATAACGGTTTTCAATGTATACTAACTATTCAGCTTCCTAATGATAAAAATATTGATAATGCTCAAACTAAAATACGAATAGTAGATACGGGGCATAACATTGTAGATGAAACTATGGAATAATATTCTGTTTTTATTATATCTTAGAATACAAATCAATCATTTCTATTGCGGTTAATGCGGCATCGGAACCTTTGTTGCCGGCTTTTGTGCCTGCCCTTTCAATAGCTTGCTCTATAGAATCGGTCGTTAAAACCCCGAAAGTTACGGGGATTTTACTTGATAAACCGACTGTTGCGATGCCTTTTGATACTTCTGCGGACACATAATCAAAATGAGGAGTTGCTCCCCTTATAACACAGCCTAAACAAATAATAGCATCATATTTATTTGAATCTGCTGTTTTTTTTGCAACTGCAGGTATTTCAAATGCACCGGGAACCCAAATTGTTGTAATATCCTCTTCGTTTGTTCCATGCCTTTTTAAGATATCTACAGCCCCTGAAATAAGTTTATTTGTGATAAATTCATTGAATCTTGACACTACAATTGCAAATTTTTTACCTTCGGAATTTAATTGACCGTTTATTGTTTTCATTTTTTACTGTTCCTCCATTCTTCTAATATTCTATTTACATATTAAAATTTAAATAAGTTTCAGTTTATGTCCCATTTTTTCTTTTTTTGTTTTCAAATATCTTTTATTTACGGCATTAGGTTTCATTTCTATAGGAACTCTTTTTGTTATTTTTAACCCGTAACCGTCAAGTCCGATAATTTTTTTCGGATTATTTGTCATAAGTTTTATACTTGATATACCCAGCTCACATAAAATTTGTGCACCTATTCCGTAATCTCTTAAATCCGGTGCAAATCCCAAAGCAACATTTGCTTCAACCGTATCCAACCCTTCTTCCTGTAATTTATATGCTTTTAATTTATTTGCAAGCCCTATTCCCCTGCCTTCCTGGTGCATATATAAAACAACTCCCGTTCCTTCTTTTTCTATCATTTTAAGTGCAGTTTCCAATTGTTCTCCGCAATCGCATTTTAAAGAGTGAAATATATCACCTGTTTCACACGAAGAATGAACCCTAACCAAAACATTTTTTTTGCCTTTAACATTACCTTTTATTATTGCAAGGTGATTTTCTTTTGTTATTGTATCTTCAAATAAAGAAAGTTTAAATATTCCGAATTTCGTAGGAAAATTAACGGTAACAATTTCTTTTACAAGTTTTTCGGTTTCTCTCCTGTATTTAATTAAATCCTGTACGGTAATTATTTTTAATTTGTGTTTTTTTGCAAAAGAAAAAAGATCGTTCATTCTTGCCATTGTTCCGTCATCTTTCATAATTTCACATATTACCGCACTACCATCAAGCCCTGCAAGTAAGGATAAATCTACAGAAGCTTCGGTATGTCCTGCCCTAACCAAAACACCGCCCTCTTTATATCTTAAAGGGAAAATGTGTCCCGGGTGAACAAAATCGGAAGAAATTGATTTTTTATCTGCTAATGCTTTAACCGTTTTTGCTCTGTCAAATGCTGAAATTCCCGTTGTTGTTCCTTTTTTATAATCAACCGATTCCGTAAAAGAACATGAATATTTATTATTTACAACATTTTTCCTTTCCATAACATTTATTTCAAGCCTGTCTAATGTTTTACCGTTGACAGGAACACAAATTAAACCTCTGCCGTTTTTTGCCATAAAGTTAATTATTTTCGGTGTAACTTTTTGTGCGGCACAAACCAAATCCCCCTCATTTTCTCTTGAAGGGTCATCAACAACTATTACCATTTTTCCGTTTTTTATATCTTTTATTGCTGCTTCAATTGTCGAAAAGTTTTTGTTTTTCATAATTATTCCTATAATCCTCCAATCTTCTAAATAAACCCGTTCTCTTTTAACAAATCCAGTGTTATTTCTTTTTTGTTATCTTTTTTGCCGAATAATTTTTCTATATATTTTGCAAACACATCAATTTCTACATTTACAATATCACCCGGCTTTCTTAAATAAAAAATTGTTTTATTAAATGTTTCAGGTATCATTGTAACGGAAAAAGTTTTTTCGTTAATTTCCGCAACTGTTAAACTTATACCGTCTATTGCAATAAACCCTTTGAGAACTATATATTTTTTTATTATTTCGTTGGCTGCAAATGAAATAAAGTAAAATCTGTCTGTTTTTTTTATATCAATAATTTTTGTTGAAGTATCTATATGTCCTGATACTATATGCCCGCCAAGTCGTGTTTGTAATGTTAAAGCTCTTTCCAAATTAACTAAAGAATTTTTTTTAAGTAAAGATATATTTGTAATATCACTTGTTGTAGGGCTGTAATCAAAAGAAATAATTTTTTTAAACATTTCTGTAACCGTTAAACATACACCGTTAACGGCAATACTGTCACCTGTTTTAATATCATCTAAACAAGTTTCTATTTGTATTTGTGAATTTGTAATATTTATTACTTTACCTATATCTTCTGCTATTCCGGTAAACAACTGTAAATCCTCCGAAAAATTATGTTCTTCCGTTATTTTTGTGAAGCAAAAATTGCTGTATCATTACCAAATTTTTTAATTTTAATTTTATTAAATTGTAATGAGTCTTTTATATATTTTATACCATTACCTTCAACGAATGTTTTTGCCGTTCTTCCGCCGACAATGATAGGGGCAATAAAAATTATAACTTCATTTACTTTTCTGGTTTTTAAAATCGAAGCATTGATTTCCCCGCCGCCTTCAACTAAAATTCTTTTTAATGCCATTTTGTTTAATTTTTCTATTACGATATTAAAATCTTTCTTTGCTTTATTAAAATTTATAGGAACCAATTTTATACAACTTTTATTAAAGTAAACGGGAGTTTTTTTAATGTTTTCATCATATAAAATTATCGTCGGTATTTTACCGTCAACAATATTATAGTTTGACGGTATTTTTAATTTTTCATCTAAAACTACTCTAACAGGATTTTTACCTTTATTGTGAGAAGATAAAACAGGATTATCTTTTAAAACAGTATTTGTTCCTACAAGAATTGCATCAAAGTTTGTTCTTAATTTATGAACAAAATTTCTTGATTTCTCGTTAGATATCCATTTTGAATCACCTGAATATGAAGCAATTTTTCCGTCAAGAGACATTGCCGTTTTAACAACAATATATGGTTTAACTTTTGTTATGTGATTAATATACTGTTTATTTAATTTTTCGGCTTGTTGTTTCAATATGCCGCTAATTACGGTAATTCCTGCAGATTTTAATTTTTTTAAACTTTTTCCGCTTGTCAACGGGTTAGGGTCTTTCATTGCAAAAACAACAGTTTTAATTTTTGATTTTATTATTAAATCAACACAAGGCGGGCATTTTCCCCAATTGTTACAAGGTTCCAAGTTTACATATAAGGTTGAACCTGCTACATTTATTTTTGAAGAATTTATGGCTTGAGCTTCCGCATGTGCTGCACCGAAAAATTTATGATATCCGGTAGAAATAACTTTATTATCTTTAACCAAAACACAGCCTACCATCGGGTTCGGATATACCAAACCTTTAGCTTTTTTAGCCAAGGAAAAAGTCTTTTTTATAAATTTTTTATCATTGTTTTTAGTCATAAATAAAAAATCCGAAATTATAAAATATAATCTCGGGGGTTACAATAAATACTATAATCTATCTTCTTCCATCCGGACTATACCGTCGGCATCCGATTTGCACGGATTCATTTCACCATAAATGGCGAAGTCGTAGGCTTAGCTCTTTTAGAGCATCACTACCGGTAAGGAATTTCACCTTCCCCGAAGATTACTGTTACCTGTAATTAAACAACTTTTATTTTTTTATGTCAAGAAATATATTTTTTATCTGTGTCTGATTTTTTGAGTTATTGTAAGTTTTTGTTTCATTCTTGCATTTCTGTCTTTTTCCACAAAAATATCGTTACCGTTTTTATCTTTTTGTGTCCAATACATAGCCGTTGAATATGTTGACGGAGTAGGTGTGAAAACCTGCACCTGTTCCGGAGTAAATTTTAAATTTTTATTTATAAAATATAAAAGTTCTTTTGTATCTTCCAAACTGCAACCAGGATGGTCCACCATAAAATAACATGTTAAAAACTGATTTAACGGAGCATTTATTTGTTTAAACATTTTCACAAATTCCAAAAAACATTCCTGTTTAGGTTTATTCATCGCTTCCAAAACATTGTCACATGTATGTTCCGGTGCAATTTTTAATTGCCCTGATATATTGTTTTTTGAAATATATTCCAAATAATTTTTACCGTTTTGTTTATCAGCAATAATTAAATCGTGCCTGATACCGGATGATACAAATATTTTTTTTATATTTTTGTTTACGGCACATTGTTTTAACAAATCAATTTGTTCTTTGTGAGAAAAAACAATATTTTCACATACCGTCGGATATAAACATTTTTTGTTTTTACATTTTCCGGTTACTCCGTGCAATTTGCAGGAAATTTTATACATATTTCCCGTAGGCCCGCCTATATCGGATATATAACCTTTAAAATCTTTTTTTTGTGTAAGTTTATTTACTTCCTTTATTATCGATTCTTTGCTTCTTGATATAACCGACTTTCCCTGATGAACGGCTATTGCACAAAAATTACATTCTCCGCAACAGCCTCTGTGAGATACTACTGAAAACTTTATTGTTTCCTGTGCTTTTACAACACCCTGTTTTGCATAATAAGGATGAACTTCCCTTGTCCAGTTCATTTCATAAATATTATCCAATTCCCGTTGAGTTAATGAAGTTTGAGGCGGGTTATGAATTAAATAACGAACATCATGTTTTTGACATAAACCTTTTGAATTTTCATAAGCACTGTTGTTATAAAACAAATCAAACATTTCAATAAATTTATTTTTGTCGGCAATACATTCCTCGTAAGATGGTATTTCGATATAATTTTCTTTAGATGTTTTTGAAATATAACATAAACCTTTAATATCATAATAACTTTTATTTTCTTTTATTGCCTGTGCAAGTTCAAGCATAGTTTTTTCAGCCATGCCGTAAGTCAAAATATCAGCTTTTGCATCAAATAAAATTGATCTTCTTAATTTATTATCTTTTAAATCGTAATGAACAACTCTTCTAAGGCTTGCTTCTATTCCGCCGAGAACAATAGGTTTTGTTTTTTTGAAATATCTTCTTATTAAATTCGTATATACCATGCAGGCTCTGTCAGGTCTGCGGTTATTTATCCCGCCGGGCGTTAAATCGTCTTGATTTCTGAATTTTCCCGTAGCCGTATAATTTGCAACCAAAGAATCCATTGCACCGGCAGTAACTCCCCAAAACAAAGCAGGTTCGCCAAGCCTTGCAATATCGTCGTTATTGATATCTGGTTGTGCAATAATTGCAACTTTAAAACCGTTGACGGTTAAGTAATTTGCAATAACGGCTGCACCGTTGAAAGGAGAATCAATATATGTGTCTCCGGATACAATTATAATATCCGGCTTATCCCATTTTAAATTAATAATTTCCTGTTTTGTGGCAGGTAAAAACATTTTAAATTATTCCCATTTATAAAATACAAAAAATACTGCCAATACCATAAGACAAAAACTTACCAAATAATTCCATTTAAAATGTTCGTTTAAATATAATACGGAAAAGAAAGCAAATACGGTTAAAGAAATTACTTCCTGTATAATTTTTAATTGAGTTGCATTAAATTGAAGATATCCGATTCTGTTTGCAGGAACCATAAAACAATATTCGATAAAAGCTATACCCCAACAAATTAAAATTAATTTTATCATCGGTATATTTTTAAATTTTAAATGCCAATACCATGCAAATGTCATAAATATATTTGAAATTGTAAGTAAAATTATTGTTTTCATTGTAGTATCTCAAGAATGTTATAGTATATATTTTTTAGAGTATATCATTTTACTTTTTTTTAAACAACATACACATATAAACCATAAAAAGATACAATATTTTTCAATTTAACATTGAAAATAAAAATATAAATTTCATATAATAACAAATATTAAAATCGGGGTTAAAAATGAAGAATTTAAAATTTATTGTATCTTGTATAGGATGTTTTTTATTTATAAATTCATTCTTGTATGCAGATGCTGTTATTGAAAACTTACAAAATAAAAGAAATGCTTTAAATAAGCAAGGTATTACATATTCAGTTTCTGTCGACGATGAAGATAATGCAGTATCAATTGAAAAGTGTAGTATAACCGAAAAAGGAAAAAATAAATTTTTTGAAATATCTAATTCATATATAAAAACAAGATACCTTTTATGTGACAATAAATTGTATCAAATTCCATTGTCACAAGATAATTCTCGTTTGTATTCTTTGAAAGTTATTCTTTTTCCGGAAGAAAATAAAAATGACATTCTTAAACAATACGATTACGAAATTCCCGATTATTCAGGTTGTGTTGCAGGAGATAAAGTAACGATTAACGGATATGATTGCCAAATTATTATAAAAACAATAACAGAAACAATAAAAGGAAAAGAACAAAATTTTATAACAAGGCAAAATATAACAAGAATGTATATTGTCGAAAAGTATGGCTATCCTACAAAAATTGAATATTTATATAAAAACAGTTATTCAAATTCAGAAAATTGTGATGAAGGCTTCAGTAAAGCCACTGTAAATTTTACAAATTTCAACCTCGATTTAACAAATAAATTAACGGATATTCCGGAAAATGCTTTTGTAACTGATTATAAAAAAGATTAAAGCTTATTAATTTTACATACATAAAAATTTAAAATAAAAATAATAAAAAAAGGATAAAATATGAAAAAAATATCATTGGTTACTTTAAGCTTATTATTTGCAATTTCTTTTGGGTATGCGGATGTAGTTTCTTCTTTGCAGGATAAAAAAATTGAAAGTAAAAGCAAAGGTATTTCTTTTACCGTAATCTTAAATAATGACGCTTCCAAAAAAACGGAGTATATAATAACGGAAAGAGGAAACAGTAAATCTTTTGAGTCGAAAGAATACCAAAATCAAGCTTATTTATTGCATGATAATAAATTTTATCAGGTTCCTTTAATGAAAGACAGAGAAACCGATGTTCCGGTTGAAATAATTATCATTTCGGATGATGAAAATATTAAAGGAAAAACTGTTCTTAATGACGATTTAATTATTCCCGAATACATGAATTCAACTTATGCCGGAAAAGATACCGTTAACGGATATAAATGTAAAATATTAAGAAAAGTTGCTTCTACGGAGATAAAAAAAGATGAATCCGGAAAACAATTTACTAAACAAAATATAAAGAAAATATATGTTACCGATAAATACGGTTATCCGGCAAGAATAGAAAAATTTACGAGAATAACAGTTCAAGGTTCCGATGATATCAAAGAAACACCTGCAGGAACAATAGATTTTATAAACTTTACTACGGATTTATCAGAAAGGCCTATACTTATGCCGAAAGAAACTTTAGTAATAGATAATACAAAAAAATCTTCTTTGGATTTAGGCAGGCAGGTTAAATAAAGTTTAAACGGCTTTTATATTGCCGTTTTCCATAACAAGTTGTCTTGCAGCAAGTTTTACAAGCTCCTGGCTGTGGGTTACAACAACTAAAGTGGTTTTAAATTCTTTACATATATCAAACATTAAATTTTCTATTTTCTCACCGGTAGCTCTATCCAAATTTCCTGTCGGTTCGTCGGCAAAAATTATTTTAGGCTCGTTTATAAATGCCCTTGCCATTGCAACTCTTTGTTGTTCCCCTCCCGAAAGTTCCGACGGTAAATGTTTCACCCTATCTTGAAGTCCTATCATTTCAAGCAGTTGGTAAGCTCTTTTTTCTTTTTCTTTATAATTGTTCCAAGCGGGAATTAAAATGTTTTCCAAAACAGTAAAATCGGCAAGTAAATAGTGGAATTGAAAAATAAAACCTATATTTTCTTTTCTTAATTTTGCAAGTTGATTTGCGGACAAATTATCCGTATTTATATTGTCCAATAAAATACTTCCGGATGTCTGTTTATCCATTAAGCCTAACAAGTGAATTAAAGTGCTTTTACCGACACCGGAAGGTCCGGTAAGTGCAACGGTTTCACCGGAATTTATTGTTAAGTTTATTCCTTTTAACACTTGAACTTCGGGTGATTTTAACGTTTTATAATTTTTTACCAAATTTATTGTTTCTATTTTCATTTTATATTTTGACAACAAAAGTTCATAAATCTGTTTTGATAAACAGTTTATGCTTTTTCCCTGAAAAGTTTAATTAAATATTATTTAATACACGGGAAATTGTTTACAAAGTGATGTAACTTCTTTTTTTACTTCTGCTATAACTTCTTCGTTATTAATATTTTTTAATACTTTTATTATCCAATTTGCAATTTTTATAACTTCGTTTTCTTTCATGCCTCTTGTTGTTATTGCAGGTGTTCCTATTCTGATACCGGAAGCTATCATCGGTTTTGCAGGATCGTAAGGTATTGTATTTTTGTTTGCCGTTATACCGGCTTTTTCCAAAGTTATTTGTGCATCTTTGCCTGTTACATTTAGCGGTCTTAAATCAACTAAGAACATGTGGCTGTCTGTTCCGCCTGAAACTATTCTTAAACCGCCTTTGGCTAATACCTCTGCAAACTTTTTTGCATTTAAAGCAACTTGTTTTTGATATTCTTTAAACGAAGGATCCAATGCTTCTTTGAAAGCAACCGCTTTTGCGGCAATTACATGCATTAAAGGACCGCCTTGTGTCCCGGGGAAAACTGCGGAATTGATTTTTTTTGCCAAATCTTCCCTGTTGGTCATAATAATACCGCCTCTAGGCCCCCTTAAAGTTTTATGAGTTGTTGTTGTAACAACATCTGCAAACGGTATAGGCGAAGGATACACACCTGCAGCAATAAGCCCTGCATAGTGAGCAATATCTGCCATAAAATATGCACCGACCGAATCTGCAATTTTTCTTATTCTTTGCCAATCCCATATTCTTGAATATGCACTTGCACCGGTAACAATTAATTTTGGTTTGTTTTCTTTTGCAAGTTCTTCCAATTTATCGTAATCGATAAGTTCTGTATCTTTGTTAACGGTGTAAGGAATTATTTTGAAAAACTTACCGGAAAAATTCATCGGATGACCGTGAGATAAATGACCGCCGTGGTCCAAACTCATACCTAAAACGGTATCGCCCGGTTGAAGTAATGCCATGAAAGTTGCCATGTTTGCCTGTGCACCCGAATGCGGTTGAACATTTACAAATTGGCAGCCGAAAAGCTGTTTTGCCCTTTCTATTGCCAAAGTTTCAACTTTATCTACAAATTCACAACCGCCGTAATATCTTCTTCCCGGATAGCCCTCGGCATATTTATTTGTTAAAACCGAACCTTGTGCCTGCATAACGGCTTTTGATGTGTGGTTTTCGGAGGCAATAAGTTCAATATTGTTTTCTTGCCTTTGATGTTCTTCCTCGATAATATTAAAAATATCGGAATCAACTCTTTTTAAATCTTGCATTTTTAACTCCTGTTCAATTGTATTTTATTTATTTTGTCATTATACTAAAAAAAATTTGCTTTTCCAATTTCCTGTGCAGTATTATTATTTTAAAAATTTCTCTTGAAGAAATTAAATTTTAAAAATATTTTTCTTTTTGACAGTGCCTTAGGAACCGTCTATGAACGAAATATTTTTTAGGTAAGAATTTTTTACTTTAATTCTTAGGGCGATATGTAGAGAAAATTTCGGTTACTTTAGGATGTCCGAAATTTTGGAGTTATCGCCCGTGCCTAAAAAATATAAGTGAATGGTTCCAGCACAGAAAAAAGAGAAAATATTTTTAAAGAACAAAAGGACAACCTAGATTCCAAATCAAGTCTGGAATGACATAATGGGCAATTTGATTGCCACAACCGCTAAAGCGGTTTCGTAATGACACAAAAATAATAAAATATTATTTTTGTTCGGTTGATACTGTGTCTTCGAATTTGAAAAATACCGAAGCCAACGGAGGTAATACTATTTCTATTGTATACGGTTTTGAATGGGTGGAATAATCAAAAGTTTTAACTTCCCCCAAATTACCCATGTTACTGCCGAAATAAACATTTGAATCACTGTTTAAAACTTCCTTCCAAATACCTTTTTTAGGAACACCTATTTTATAATTGTATTTAGGAACCGGATTAAAGTTATAAACACATACTATTATTTCACCGGTTGACGGAGATTTTCTTAAAAAACTTAAAACGGAATTATCGGAATCTTTGCAATCTATCCATTCAAAACCGTTCCAACTGTTGTCATCTTCAAATAAAGGTTTTTGTGTTTTATAAAATTTATTTATATCTCTTACCCAATTTTGCATACCGGAATGTTGCCAATATTTCAGAACATACCATTCCAAACTTTCGTCGTGATTCCATTCTCTAACCTGCCCGAATTCGCTGCCCATAAACAACAATTTTTTCCCCGGATGCCCGTACATATACCCGATTAACAGTCTTAAATTTGCAAATTTTTGCCATTCGTCGCCGGGCATTTTTCCGATTAAAGAACCTTTACCTTGTGTTACTTCGTCGTGTGAAAAAGGTAAAACAAAATTTTCACTGAAAGAATACAATAAGCTGAAAGTTAAATTATTATGATTATATTTTCTAAAAAGCGGGTCTGTTTTGAAATACCTTAAAGTATCGTTCATCCAGCCCATATTCCATTTAAAACCGAACCCCAAACCGCCTATATAAGTAGGTTTTGATACCATAGGCCATGCGGTAGATTCTTCGGCTATCATTTGAACGTCATTATGGTTTTCATAAACTACATAGTTTAATCTTTTTAAAAATTCTATTGCATCAATGTTTTCTTTCCCGCCGTATTTGTTCGGTAACCATTCCCCCTGCTTTCTTGAATAATCCAAATATAACATTGAAGCAACCGCATCTACCCTTATTCCGTCAATGTGATATTTGTTTAGCCAGAATAATGCAGATGATATTAAGAAATTTTTAACTTCGTTCCTTCCGTAATTAAAAATTGCGCTTTTCCAATCCGGGTGAAAACCTAACCTTTTGTCCGAATGTTCGTAAAGATAAGTTCCGTCAAAAAAACTAAGCCCGTGTTGGTCCATGGGGAAATGGGACGGAACCCAATCCATAATAACACCTATACCTGCCTGATGTAAACGGTCTATTAAATACATTAAATCCTGCGGAGTTCCGTATCTGCTGGTAGGTGCAAAATAACCGGTTATTTGATAGCCCCAAGAACCGTAAAAAGGATGTTCCATTACCGGCATAAATTCAACATGGGTAAAATTCATATCCGTGCAGTATTTTGTTAATTCGTCTGCAAGCTCCCTATATGTAAGCATTCTGTTGTTTTGGTCGAATTTTCTTTTCCAAGAACCCAAATGAACTTCATAAATTGACATCGGAGCATTTAAAGCATTATTCTTGTAACGGGTTTTCATCCAGTCGGAATCGTTCCAAGAATAAGTTATATCCCAAACTTTTGAACCTGTTTTTTTAGGTGTTTCACAATGGAAAGCATAAGGGTCGGATTTTTCAACGGAATAATTATTTTGGTTTGAAATAATAAAATATTTATAAATATCCCCCTGCTTTAAATAAGGGATAAAACCTTCCCAAATTCCGGAACTGTCACCTCTGGGGTTTAAAGGATGCGAAAATTTATCCCAATAGTTAAAGTCTCCTATTACGGAAACATGTTTTGCATTCGGTGCCCAAACGGCAAAATATACACCGTCTTTACCTTCATAATTTACAATATGTGAGCCGAGCAAATTATATAAATTAAAATGACTGCCTTCTTTAAAAAGATAAATATCCTGCTGAGAAAATAATGAAAAAGGACGAACATAATTTTCCATAAATTTATCCTCTGTTAATTTTTTTATATTTGTTGAATATTTAATTTTACCATATTTTAATTTATTTTTTTATCATTGTTCCAATAACAAGACCGATAAACATTCCAACTATAATTCCCATCAGAATGCTTGTTATGCCTAAAACTGCTAAAATAATACCTGCTACTGCACCTATAACAAGCCCGGCAACATCGTAAGTTTCCGGCCTTTCTTCTTCCTGATTATCATTAAAATTATTTTCATTCATATAAATCCTCCGAAAACTTTTCAGTTTATCAGCTTATCAGCTCTTCAGCTTTAGCTTATTTATTTTTTATCTTTTGTAATTCTGTTTTTAATCTTTTAATTATCCAATCTTCCAAGCTTTCAATAACCTGTTCTTTTGTTATTTTAGGGTTTTCAAATTGTAATTCCCTTATATAATTTTTAACTTCCGTTATCCATTGTCCTGCAGGTTGTTCAAAAATTTTAATTAACTCGTTACCGTTGAACAAATCCGCTTCGGGCATTAACATATTATTTCTTTTTAATTTACTTACCCTGTCAAAAAGTTCACCGTTAAATTTTTTGGAATCCGCCATATTAAGTAATTTAATAAGTTCCAAACTGTCGCCTATTTTATCGGCAAATTTTCTGACGGAAGTATCCTTCCAGGATGAAAGATACATTTTCGGATATAAATGATTTTCTATCAAAAAACAAACATGTTTTATAAAATCGGCAGGGTATTTTAACCTTGTTAAAATTTTTTTTGCAATTTTAGCCCCTTGTTTTTCATGCCCTATAAAAGATATTTTACCGTTGATAACGGTTTTTGTTTGCGGTTTGGCAATATCATGTAATAATGCGGTTACCCTTAATAATAAATTCGGCTTAACTTTATCTACTACTTCCAATATATGATTAAAAACGTCTTTGTCGTGATATTTTGCCGGTTGCTCTATATTTTGAGTTTGTTTTAATTCAGGCAAGATAATATTCAACAAATCTAAATCATCAAGCATTAACAAAGCTTTTGACGGAGTATCAGTCAATAATATTTTATTTATTTCATCTCTTATTCTTTCACCGGAAACTATCGTTATTCTGTCGGCATTGTTTTTCATGCTTTGATAAGTTTGTTTTTCTATAGAAAAATTTAACTGTAAACTTTGGCGGACAGCCCTTAATATTCTTAAAGGGTCCTGACTGAATATTATATCAGCGGAAGTTTCATCGGTAACCCTTATTATTTTATTTTGAATATCCTGCAAACCTTTTCCGGTTAAATCAAGCAATTGTAAATCATTTAACCTTAAAAAAAGTGCATTAACGGTAAAATCCCTTCTTAAAGCATCCTGCTCCAATGTACCGATTTCAGTATCCGGATTTCTTGAATTTACATCATAATATTCTTTTCGCGGCATAATAAATTCAATTTCATGCTCATCGATAATCAATTTTGAAGTGGCAAATCTTTCAAAAACAACGGGGTGATGTAAATTTAATTTTTCTGCAAGTAATTTTGAAAATTCTATTCCGCCGTTATTTCCTTCAACCATTATATCAAGGTCGTTTGGCATTCTTTTTAAAAATATATCTCGCACAAAACCGCCAACGGCATAAACAGTATATCCGTTTTCCCGTGCAATGTTAGTAATTTTATCAATAATAATCTTATAGTTTTCGGGAATATTTTTTAAAAATTTCATGTTTATATTTTAGCCGTAGTTATTGCTTTTTGTGCCTGATATTTTCCTTTTTTGTCGGCATAAGAAACTTCACAAACTTCACTTGCACCTAAAAACAACAATTGTCCTATACCTTCATTTGCATAAATTTTTACGGGCATTGAGCTTATATTTGAAATAGCAATTGTTGCATAACCTTCCCATTCCGGTTCAAAAGGTGTTATATTAACCAAAATTCCGCACCTTGCATAAGTGGATTTGCCGAAAGCTATCGTTATAATATCCCTGGGAATTCTAAAATATTCCACGGTTCTTGCAAGTGCAACAGTTTGAGGCTGTAATATTATAAAATCATCAACTTTTATATCCTGAAATAAATTTTGGTCTATTTTCTTAGGGTCAATAAATGTTCCGTCAGATTTTTTTTGCATTATTTTAAATTCGTTTGATACTCTGAAATCATAACCGTAAGATGATGTTCCGAAAGAAATGCCTTTTCTTATTTGTTCCGGTTCAAACGGTTCTATCATTTTCTTTTCAATAGCCATTTGTTTTATCCATATATCAGGTTTTACCATTATATTATCCTTTTTTTGAATTTAATTTTTTATTTATCCAATAATCATCGACATCTTTTTTTACCTGTTCTAAATTATAACTGTCAAGTTCATCTATCTTAAATGTTCCGTCTTCTTTTACAAGCTTTATTTTTATCGGTTTGGCAATTCCGTCCCATACGACGGAATATAAATTATTTTCAATTTTTACAACTTTAAAATTTTCAAGCGGTAAAATATCCTGAGCATTAAAGAAAATATCATAATCTATTCCGACAACAATAGAATCTTCAGTATCAAAAGAATACAGAATATCCAAATCCGCCAACATTTTTTTACTGCAATATTTCTTTAATATATTATCGGTTGTTCCGGTATTACAAGCTACCGTATATTCTTTGTAAAAATTATATATTGTGTTTGTCTCGTCATATTTTCCACATCCACACACAAAAAACAATAGAATAAAGAAAAAAGAATTTAATAAAAATTTATACATCTTTTACTGTTTAAAAACACTTTGAATAGCCGCAAGATTTACAAACCACACAACCTTCAGCAAACTCAAGCATTTCACCGCATTCCGGGCATTGCGGGCAAGTTCCTTCGGAATTTCCGGAAGCTTTGGATTGATATACTTTTGCTTCCTGTTTCTTTTCAGGTTCTTGCTTTGCTTGGTTGTTATTATCGTTAAACAAACTAGGAATTTCTTTTTCCGATTTATATAACTCAAGGGCCTTTGCTATTGCATCAGGACATGATAAAATTGCACCGTTTTCGGTAAGTGTAGGTGAAGGGCACCTTATTCCTTTTAACTGTTGTATTATTTTATCCTGGTCAACTCTGTTTCTTAATGCCAAAGAAATAAGCCTTGCTATAGCTTCCGACTGTGTTGCCGTGCAACCGCCGCTTTTTCCAAGTTGTGTAAATACTTCAAAGGCACCTTCTTTATCTTCGTTTACCGTCACATACATTTTACCGCAACCCGTATGCATTAAAAAAGTTGTTCCGGTAACTCTTTTAGGTCTTTGTCTCGGCTTTTTTTCAACAGTTTCGGCAGCTTTGGCTTGTTCATTATTTTTTGAAGAACTGCCTGCCAAATTTAAAACCTGTTCATCTCTGCTACCGTCTCTGTAAACTGTAACACCTTTACAACCTAACTTATATGAAAGCATATATGCTTTACTTACATCTTCTTTTGTTGCACTATGTGCAAAATTTACTGTTTTTGAAACAGCATTATCTACAAATTTTTGGAAAGCTGCCTGCATTCTTATATGATCTTCAGGTGATATATCGTGAGCTGTTACAAAAACTCTTCTTATTTTTTCAGGAATTTCTTCCATGTGTTTTATTGTTCCTTCTTGCGCTATTTTATCCATTAATTCCTGTGAATAAAAACCTAATTCTTTTGCAATTTTTTCAAAATAAGGGTTTATAACAAACATTTCGGCTTTATCCAAACAATTTGCTCTTTTATATACAAGGGCAAATATAGGTTCAATTCCACCTGATGCATTTGCTATTATTCCTATTGTTCCCGTCGGAGCAATTGTTGTAGTTGTTGCATTTCTTATAGGGTTGCCCTTTTTATAAATACTGTGTTTAAAATTAGGGAAAGCTCCTCTTTTTAATGCAATTTCTTCAGATGTTTTATGAGAAATATTTTGTATAAAACCCATAACTTTTTCTGCAAGAATTATAGCTTCCGGTGAATTATAAGGTATGCCCATTTGAACAAGCATATCAGCCCACCCCATAATACCTAAACCTATTTTTCTGTTAGACCTTGTTGTTTCGCCTATTTTATCTATAGGGTAATTATTCATATCAATAACATTATCGAGGAAATGAACCGCGGATTTAACTGTTTTTTCAAGTTTATCCCAGTCAACTTCTTCGTCTTTTACAAAATTTGCCAAATTTATTGAGCCTAAATTACATGATTCATACGGTAATAACGGCTGTTCTCCGCAGGGATTTGTCGATTCTATCTCACCGAGTTCAATTGTCGGGTTAGCATCGTTCATTCTGTCTATAAACACAATACCGGGTTCTCCGTTTTTCCATGCCTGGTCAACAACTTTATTGTAAATTTCCCGTGCATTTAACTTACCTACAGCTTTCTTTGTTCTGGGGTTATATAAATTATAATCTTGGTTATCTTCAACGGCTTCCATAAATTCTTTGGTAACAGCGACTGAAATATTAAAATTGTTTAAACTGTCACCTTTGTCTTTACATGTAATAAATTTTAATATATCCGGGTGGTCAATTCTTAAAATACCCATATTGGCACCTCTTCTTGTTCCACCCTGTTTAATAGCTTCGGTTGCGGAATTAAATACCTGCATAAAAGAAACAGGTCCCGATGATACACCGTTTGTTGTCTTAACACTGTCGTTTGAAGGTCTTAACCTTGAAAAAGAAAAACCTGTTCCCCCGCCGGATTTATGAATTAATGCCGTCTGTTTTAATGTTTCAAAAATTGAATCCATAGAATCTTCTATAGGTAAAACAAAACATGCCGATAACTGTTGCAATGCTCTTCCGGCATTCATCAAAGTAGGAGAATTCGGTAAGAAATCAAGTTTTGCCATCATTGTATAAAATTCTTCTATTACTTCGTCAAGTTTGGCACTTTTATCGTATATTTTATCTGCCTGAGCAATGTTTTCGGCGACTCTGAAAAACAAATCCTGCTCGGTTTCGCAAACATTACCTTTAGCGTCTTTTTTAAGGTATCTTTTTTCCAATACCGTTTTACTGTTTTTCGACAGTTCGGGAACTACTTTTTTAAACAACTCTTCTTTCAATTTTGACATTTACTGTTCTCCTATAAATTTACTTATTATTTTTCTTGTTGTATTTTTTCTTTAAATTTTTTATTTCCTGCATAAAAGTTTCTATATCGGCAAAATTTTTATACACCGATGCAAATCTTATATATGCAACAGAATCTATATCCCACAATTTTTTCAACACTTTATCGCCTATAACGGCAGAAGGTACTTCCATTAAATAATCACTTAATTCAGTTTCAACTTCACTTACTATTTTATCTATGGTTTCGGAAGATATCGGTCTTTTTTCACAAGCCCTTGCAATACCTTCCCTTAATTTCTTTCTATCAAAACTTTCTCTTCTGCTGTCGGATTTGACGACGGTTAAAGAAACTTCTTCAGGCCTTTCGTAAGTTGTATATCTTTTTTTACAATTTTTGCATTCTCTTCTTCTTTTTATTGCAGACGTATGTTCTATCGGTCTTGAATCCAATACCTGATCTTCAAAACTTCCGCAAAAAGGACACTTCATAGATACTCCTATATATTTTTAGTATAAGCCCCGGTATGTTTATTGTATGTTTAATATTGTTGTTCCGTGGAATACTACATATTGTGTTTAGCAAGAATAATACAACATATATATTGATTTGTCAAGAATATTTTTTTATTCTTTCATAAACTTTATTTTATTTTGTATAATCTAAACATTATGAAAAAACTTTTAATATTTCCTATTCCCTTTTTATCGATATTTATAGTATCCGGTTTATGGCTTGTGTTAATCGGGCTTCTTCCTGTTACAATTGAAATAAATCCCGTAAATGATACGGTAACGGCACAAATACACAAAATATCAGTGTTACCGCCTTTTAACAATATCGATTTAACCGTTACTGATTTAAAACAAGCGGTGTTAGGTTCTTCAAGAGGAGCCAAAGGCGGAACCACATACAGAGTTGAATTGGAATCTTTCGACGGAAGAAGAACCCCGGTTACAAAATATTATTCTTCGGGATATTCATCAAAAGCAAAGTTACAAGATGCCATAAACAATGCAATACAAAACAGAATAAATTTCAGTTATGTATCAAGAGACTTTATTATGATTATTTGCGGATTATTTTTTGTTTTAATACCTTCAATAATTATGTTTGTTTTTATCGGTCAAGAAAAGCAAAAAGAAAAAAATATTTCTTTGGAGCGACAAACAAAACCGATTAGCGAAGAAGAAAAATATAAAAACATAAATGACTCAATAATAAAATAAAAAGGAAAATAAAATGGATAAACTTATTAGAGAATACAAAATATCAAATTCACAATGTGATATAAGCGGTAATATACGAGTTATCAGCATATTTCATTTATTGCAAGATATGGCGGATACTCATGCCGAAAAACTTAATGTAGGTTATACTTTTTGTAAAGAACACAATTTGGCTTGGGTAGGAAGGGCATACCATCTAAAAATAAATTATTTACCTAAAGTTTTTGATGAATTGATACTTGAAACATGGCCGTGTGCAAGAACTCCAATTATTGCAGTTAGAGAATTTCTTATAAAAGACAAAACAGGCAAAATATTAATTGCAGCTTCAAGCCAATGGGCTATGATAGACACAATAAAATTAAGACCTATAAAATTTGATAATTATAACCTTACTTATGATGTGCTACCTGAAAGAGCAATTGATACAAATTTTGCAAAAATTCAAGTTCCGCAAAAAACGGATTTTGAAAAACAAATACAAATAAGGCAAGACGATATTGATACGAACGGGCATGTAAATAATTGTATTTATCCTATGTGGGCAATGGAAACATTTACCCCGCAATTTAAAAAAGATTATTGTTTAAATGAAATGGAAATAAATTTTAAAAAACCTGTTTTTATAGAGGATAACATAGTAACAGCAAAAGTTCAAAATAATTCCGAAACAGATTTTACAATTTCTATAGGGACACCGGAAAAAGAAGCCGCCCTTGTAAAAACTTTGTTTTTACGGAAGAATTGAGAGATAACAATCGAATTACAATAGTATTTTATTATGCTTTTCCAAACGAAAAACTTACTTTACCACCTAATAATTTGTAGACAGCAAAAAAATTTTTAATACCGGGGTTACCATCTTTTGATAACATATCATAAATTGATTTTCTTGTAACTTTTGCTTTTTTTGCAAGTCCTTTTATATTTCCTTTGGCTTTTGCTACCAATTTCAAACCTTCAAGAAATAATGCAATATCTCCATCTTTGTTAAATTCATCTGTAATAAACTTTTCATATTCTTTTAAAAATTTAGGATCTTTTGCCAATTTCTTTGCTATTGTTGTATCAAAATCTTCTAATGCTAAAATTTTTTTCATATTCATTATTTTTCCCTCCATTCAATTCTATTTTATACATTCTATTCATAAAGTTTCTTTATTTGTTTTGCTTTTTCTATATCTTTTTGCTGTGTACTTTTATCACCACCGCAAAGTAACAAAATTATTTTCCCGTTAATATTTGTAAAATATACTCGGTATCCTTTTTGATAATCAATTTTTATTTCATGAATACCTTCACCTATAGCTTTACAATTTGAAAAATTATTAAGTTTTACTTTATATATTGCTCTTGTAATAATCATAATCAATATCTTATCTTTTAATTTATTCAACCACTTTGTAAAAATTTCACTTTGTTTTATTATCATTTATCTTTCCTGTTTCTATAGTGTATATTATTGTATACACTTTGTCAATATGAAATTTTAACTTAAATAAGAGAAATATAAACTCATAACCAAATAACTCAACAAAATAAAAAATGCTTTAAGTAATATTAAAGCATTTTTTCAAAAACATAGTCGTCCATAACAAAACCGTTACCGATATCGGCAACTTGTTTCCTTATCACAACAAAACCTTTATGTTTATAAACTTCTATTGCATGATTATTGTTTTTGTTTACCGTCAACCAAACGGATTTTAATTTTTTTTTCTTTGCTAAGTTTTCGATAAATTCAAAAGTTTTTGAAGAAAAACCTTTTCCCCTATATTCTTTTAAAATATATAGTTTGCTCAAAAACATTTTCCCGGATTCTTCGTGAAGTCCTGTATATCCGACAACATTATTATCTGTTTTTATTAAATAATAAAGATAATTATTTTTGTTTATAGCTTCATATAATGCATTAAAAGATTGAAATTTTTCTATCATATATTCAATTTGAGCTAATGTTAAAATATCTTTAAATGCATCGTGCCAAACAATATTTGCTGCTTCGGCCACCTTTTTTATTTGTTCTTCCGTTACAACTTTTTCAAATTTTATATTCATTATTACGCTCCCATAGATAAAAAACAAAATCTTTCAAAAAAATAGAATCAAAATTTTTATAAAACTTTTATAAGCTTTGCAGGGTTACCTGCGATAACTGAATTTTTTTCAAAACTTTTTGTTACAACGGAATTTGCACCTATTATACAATTATCCCCTATTGTAATATTCGGCAAAATTGTAACGCCGGATGCTATCCAAACATTATTGCCTATTATAACAGGTCCTTTTGAAAAAAGACTCCTTTTTATAGGAGGAATATGTATTTCTTCTTTAGTTATATTCCCGTGAAAATGGTCCGTTATATAAACTCTTGAACCTGCTAAAACATTATTACCTATAACAATTTTATTTATAGCCGTTATTTGACAATTAAAATTCATATTAAAATTGTCACCTATTTTTATTTCCGGGCAAAAAGTATCTTTTTCGTAATGATCAAATGCACCTAAAAAACAATTTTTTTCAATACGACAATCATTTCCTATAGATATATATTTTAATCCGCAAATAGAATAATACGGAAATCCGATATAAAAATTTTTGCCAACTTTTTTAAAATGTTTTTTTAAAAAATATAACTTTATTTTGTTTATGCTTTCGGCACAATATATATAAGAATTTAACAAATATCTGTCAAAAGTTTTCATTGTTGTTTTTCCTTTAAAAACTGTTGTTTTGAAAAAATATATAACCAAACAAATATCCATAACCCGTTACAAAAATAAAACGGCATTCTAATCAATATAAATGAAATATACACAAATATAGCATTGTTGAGAATTATAAAATGATTAAATTTATTTATATATTTTAAATCAAAAATATAATATTTAAACAAAATAACAAACAACATTATAATACCCAATAAGCCAAACTCAACAACAATTTTAAATATTAAACTTGTAGAACCATCTAATCTAAAGGGGACCCATTCGGGAAATTCTGCCAAAGCATATTTTTTTAATTTAATGGAATTTTTTGTATAAGTATAAGATCCTAAACCCTTACCCAATATAGGGTTTTCATAAAAATCGTCAAGAGTTCTTTTAAAATGAACCATTAGTAAATAAGATGAGGAATTCACATTATTTTCACTTTTTTTAATATGTATTTTTCCCTTCTTTTTTTTATCAGTAGTAACAGTACGAAATGTATACTTTTTTATATCGTTTTGTTGTAAAGTAATAATGTCCGTTATTCTTGATACAATTTCATTTCCTCCCAAAGAAAAAAGAAAAATACTTAAAAATAAAAACAATAAGAAATTTTTTATTTTTATATTCTTAAAATTCCATAACAATAAAATTATTACAGACAAAAATAAAGAACAATATCCTATTGCAGAATATGTAAAAATCATAGCCGTTATAATTATTAAACTTTTTATTTTAGACAGAAATTTAAAATTTTCTGTAATAAAGCAATATGACGAAATAAAAGTTGCAGGTATTAAAGCAAAAGCAAACATAGGCGGTTCTGCACAAAAAGAGGGCGCTCTAATAAAGAAACCTGTTCCGTATGTTTGTTGAGGATTTAACATAAGGTAAGAAAAATTATAAAAATATTCAAAACCAATAAGATAAAATATTTCTTGAAAAATAGCAATACAGGCAAAAACAAAAGATATTTTTAAATATAAATTAATAATATAACTCAAATTATTTCTGTTGTTATATATGAACATAAAACTTGTAAAAGAAATAAAAGAAACTACTATAAATTGTTTTAAGAATAAAACAGGGATTGTGTTTCCTGCATAAATGTTGTATAAAGACAGTAAAATTATCCCTAAGATAGTTAATGCCAATAAACGAAATTCGGTTATAAATTGTTTAAAGAAAGAAATAGTGATAAAATTTTTTATATATGTAAAAAAATAAATCAAATATATAAAATATACAAACCTTATATCAGGATAATTTTCAATGTGGATATCCCATATAAAATCAATAAACGGAATTAATAACATTAACACATTCAATATATTTTTCATTTTGTTGTAAGAACATCTCTTATAAAAGTTTTAAATTTACCGTTAGTATATAAATGATAATTGCCTATCATAAGCTGCCATAAAAGTATAAACAATCTAAACTTACTTCGAGTTGCTCTCAGATAAAATAATCTCTGTTTATTTTTTAATTTATTAATAAAAGTTTTTTCTGCGTTTAATTGTTGAAATTTTTCTATAAAATCATTTACTTTTGCTAATTCTTTTTCTATATCGGAAATCTTATATTTTTTTACAAATTTATATTTTTCGTATAAAGATTTTATATATATTATACCTATTTTTTGATTCTTATGTATTCTGTAATTAACAAGCTTTTCTTTCAAAAAACAAAGTTTACTTTTATATGCACATATAAAACCTATCCATTCGTCATGAAAAGAATTCTTACTTATAGGTAAAAAATATTCTTTTAAATCTGCTCTAAAAGCAGTAGCTACACCTGTAAAAATAAGTTTATTTATCAATATTTCAAAATTAAAATTCTCTTTATTAATTTTATCAATACCAAAAGAATTCCATAAGGTATAATTTTTTATTTGTTTGTTTTTTTCATCAATTACTGTTCCGTTACAAAGTACAATACCTACAGTACTATCAACGAAAGAGGAACTCATTTTTTCAATTTTATTTTTTTCCCAAATATCGTCTTGGTCACACAAAAAAATTATGTCCCCGCTACACAAAGATATTGCTTTTTCAAAATTTTTTGTTACACCTAAATTTACTTCATTTATAAATATTTTTATATTTAAGACATCTTTATATTTTTTCAATATTTCTATTGTATTATCTTTTGAACAGTCATCACAAACAATAATTTCATCTGCTTTAACCGTTTGATTTTTTAAACTTTCAAGCTGTTCGGTTAAATATTTGGCTCCGTTATAAGTGCATAGTGCTATTGATATTTTCATTTTATTACCTGTTTAATATTCCGTCAATAAATCCCTTAAAAATACTTGCTGTTTTATTAATTTTGTCCGTTTCAAAAAAAGTAATTATAAATAATGGGAATATACAATCATTTATTATCAAATAAAGAATTTCTTTCGGAAAACTAAAAAAATATTTTAACAAATAAACCGTATTTTTTGTAATATAATATCTTCTTTGTGCGGAATAATTTGTAACTGTAAAAGAGTGCTTCTTTTCTTCTTTTGCAAACTCACAAATAAAGAAAAGATTTTTAGCAACTTTTGTTGTAAATCCATTAATATTTATTCTAAAACAAAAATCAAAATCTACTCTATCTATAAAAAGTTTTTCTTCAAAAAAGCCAATTTTTTTAAAAATTTCAGTTTTTATTAAACTGCCTGATGTTATTATAAGAGTTTCTTCTTGCCAATTTATATCTTTTAGTAAAGCATTTTGTTGTTCATATTCTGTCCTTTTCTTAAATTGGGGAGCAATTAACATTGTTTTATCTTTGTCGGACATTTTTTCATAAAAAGATAACATTAAACTATAAGTATTCGGTAAAAATTCACTGTCTTGGTCTATAGTTAAAAGCCATTTATAATTATTAGCTGTTGCATATTTTGCAGCTTGGTTTAATGCTTTTGCTATACCGTAATTTTTGTCATTGTATATAATTTCTGTTTCTGTTGATAATTGTTTTAAGTATTTTTTTGAATTTTCTTCTTGACTGAAATTATCAATAATTATAACTTTATCAACCTGGCATTTAATTGAGCTATAGCAACGAACAATTTTCTCATCGGGATTATAACTTACTATAACAGCTAATATTTCTTTTTTATTTTCCATTTTTTAAAATAAATTTTTATAAAATTTTTTATTTTTTAATTTTAGTGCCGGTTTTTCTATAAATTTAAAAGATAGTACAGCAATGAATAAAGTTATAAGAAAAACAGATACAATATATGTAAAAATATTAAACTTATCATGCCAAAAATACACCAATGTCTGTGAAACCGGAAATGCCCAGAGATATATTCCATAAGAAAAATCTCCGTATTTACCGAAATTGTTTATATACGGTATTTTACAATATGCAATATAAATTACCATACACGAAAGACTTAAAAGACGAAAATATTCAAAAACAACATCTATCTTATAAGAAACAATTATTCCCGATAAAAATATTGCCGAACATATCAAAAATAAACGGAAAGATAATATTATTCTTTTTCTGTAAATATAAAAGCCGGAAGAGATAAAAAATAAAGATAATAAATCAATAAATTGTATATAAGACCATTTTATAATATAAATATGTGTAAATACATAAAATAACGATATTATAAAAATAAGAAGAATAAGATGAAAATATTTTTTATTCAATATTTTTGTTATACCGAATATTGCAATTAAACAATACATAAAAAATTCTAAAGGTAAAGTCCACAAAGAAGCGTTAACACTTGTATTTAAAGGATTACTTTGAAATACTCCCGGCAACAAGTGATAAATTTCATATAAGAAAATATTTTTAAAATAATTAAAAAATGCGGAATCGGTAAAATATTCTTTTAACGATAATGAGGTAACAACCGGACCTAATACCAATGCTGTAAATAAAACAACTGCTATAAGTGCAGGGAAAATTCGTAAAATTCTTTTTTTTAAGAAAATAAATATGTTAGGATTGTTACACCAACTTCTTGTTACTAAAAAACCGCTTATTACAAAAAATACTGCTACACCGTTAAACGTAATAAACCATTTTGGGTTTTTGTTACCATAACAAAGAATACCATGATATATTAACACTTGTAATGCAGCTAAAAATCTTAATATATCAAAATTATTATTCCTATTGGCTGTCTTTTCAATTAATAACATACTAAAAAATACCTAATTGTTTAATAAAGCATCTAATTTTTATTAACAAATCAAGAAAAATTTTGTTTTTATATATTACGGCTTTAAAACAAAGTCTGTTATATGTATTTTTTACAAAAGCTATTTTTGTTTTTGAATTTATGGAATAATCATCAATAAACTTGCACATTTTTTCAAAATATTCTTTCTTATAACATTTGTTTATTCTTAAATATCCCAAAACATTTAACCTTAACACAAAGGCAACAATTTGTGGCATAAAATGTTTTATGTTGTTTTGTATTGAATATTCCAATATTCTTTGCGAAACTTTAATACAATCAAAGTTTTGTTCATTGTAAGAACTTGTTATTGTATTTTTTCCTAAAACTCTATGTATATACAAAATATCCGATATATAAACTATTGATTTCGCATTTAATATAGATATAATATAAAAAAAAGCGTCATCTGCCATGTAGCAATCAGAATGAAACTTTATTCGTTTTTCAATAAGCAGTTGCCTTTTAAAAATTTTATTCCAAATTACCGAATCATCTAATATTACGCTTTCTGCACCAATAAGCTTATTATCTGTTTTTGTAAGTAATTTAATTGAATTATCAAAATTTGCTATTAGTTTCAATTTGTTTTTTAAATAGTGTCCATATCTGCAACAAATAATATCCACATTTGTGCTTTTTGCTTTTTTATACATTTTTTCATACATATTGTGTTCTATGTAATCATCGCTATCAACAAATGTAATATACTCACCTGTTGCAATTTCCAAGCCTACGTTTCTTGCCTTATAACAACCTTCGTTTTGTTTATCTATTAACTTAATATTTTTATATTTGCTTACATATTCTTGAGATATTTGTGATGAATTATCGGTTGAACCATCATTAACAACAATTATTTCAATATCTTTTAATGTCTGGTTAACAACACTATCCAAACATTGTTTTAAATATTGCTCGGAATTATATACAGGAATGATAACAGAAACTTTTATATTATTCATTTTCTTATCTTATAAAGAAACAATAAATTGTTCTTAACAACTTTCCTATATTTTTATAACTAATATCATGTTTAAAACAAAAAGCAAATATATAAGTTCTAACCTTATAGGGTAATCTATCAAATATTTTTATCTTTATATTTTTTTCGTTTAAAATTTTATTTCTTATTTCAAAACAAATTTTGTTAATTTCTTGTTTAGGAATTTTTGTTCGTTCAATTTCAGAAGCGATTAATAAATAACATTGAGAATAAAAAGAGTGTTTATACTCAAGATATAAATTTTTAGAGACAAGTAAATTTTTTACTTTATTCATTAATTCCGGCAAATAATAAAACCTGCTTTCGTTAAGTGTTAAAGAATTTTCTCTGAATGTCCTATAATAATAATTTGTTTCATCAATAAATTTTATGTTATCTGCACAAATAATAGCATTATAAATAAAATAATTATCATCCATAATTTCACCTGAGCATAAAATATTATTGTTTATTATAAAATCTCTTTTATAAATTTTTGCTACCATAGCCCAAACTAAATTTAAAGTAAGTAATTTCTTTTTATTTATTTCTTTTGAAAAATCTTCTTGATAACAAAAAGAAGGCATTTTTATTTTGACATTTTTATTCTTTGTAAAGAAAAACATATTCGTTACTACAATATCATAATTATATTTTGTTATGTTATCATATAAAATTGTTATATAATCTTTTGAAATCCAATCATCAGAATCTACAAAAGTAATGTATTTACCTTTTGCAATTTTTATTCCTTCGTTTTTTGCATCGGAAACACCTTTATGATTAGGAAAATTAACGAAAACAATTCTGGAATCTTTTTGTTGATATTCTTTAATTATATTTATGGAGTTATCCGTTGAACCGTCGTTAACAAGAATTATTTCAATATCTTGAAAAGTTTGATTAATTACACTATCAAAACATTGTCTTAGATATTTATCTGTATTGTATATTGGTATTATTATTGATACTTTAAATTTATCTTCCATAGTTAATATAAATATTTCTTTAATGTTTTTACGGTAGAGTTACCATCAATAGCAATTCTGTTTAATTTAAAAACATTAGTATTTTTCATTATATAGGGAAATCCTATTCTATCAAAAGCAAATGCTAACTTATAGTATTTACTAAGGACTGAAGTTGTATTTCTATTGTAAGCACCATAAGGTAATGCAACATAATTAAATCCGTTTTTTAACATTATTTCACAATCAGAATCAATATCGGATTTTTTCATAAAGTAAATAGCAGGTCTTTTATTTCTTTTATAATGAAAGTTATACATATGTGACTGAACTTTAATATATTTTAAATTATCGCTGTTTTTTTCATAATATTCTTTATCAAAATAATCGTATTTATCTTCCTTTGAATTTATAGGCAATATTTCTTGTTTATTTAACCAACGTTTACCTATTACAAAACAACAACCTTGTGCATTATATTTTTTCAGAATAGGCATAACTAAATCCAATTGTGATTTTACCCCATCATCAAATGTTAAAAATATTGATTTTTTAGGTATTTTCTTTTTATTAAGCAACCAGTTTTCTATCATTTCTATATTGATAAAAGTATATTTATGATCAATCAACCATTTTATTTGCTCTTCAAAAATATCTATGGAGGCATACCACTTATTATTTTTTATTTGTTCATTGTTTTTTTTAATTTCATCTTTAACAAAACAATGAAAAGTTAATATTGGTAGAACAGTTATTCCAAAATAATTAAAGCACTTATACCAAAACTTGTAAAAAGGCATTATAATATCTCTAATACACCTTAAAATTTTAAGGACAAAAATCATTATTAAAATTTTCCTTTATAAAAATTTTATATTCTTTGTGCAAATTTTACAAACAAGTATATAAATGGTCTAAAAAGTCTATAACTCAATTTTTTCTTGTACCATTTGTCATAGTATATCAATAAAGAATCATAAAAATATTTTTTTATGTTTTTTTTAATTTTTTTATTTTGCAAACCTGATTTATACTTATGATGAGCAATTTCAACAGTAGGATTATAAATTATTTTAAAGCCTTTTTCTCTATACTTTCTACACAAATCAATATCTTCTGCATACAAGAAATATCTTTCATCAAAAAAAAACATTTTTTGTAAATATTTCAATTTTGTTATTATACATGCACCTGTCACTACATCAACTTCATGTATTGTACTTAAATCTTTATGTAACAAATGATAATATGTAAATATTTTTGTTTTAGAAAAAATTTTTTCAAAACCGAAAAAATAAAAAAAGCAGTCAATAAGGGAAGGTTCTCCTCTGTGGCATGCCATATCAATCTTACCATCGGCTAACAACAATTTAGGAGTCACAATTCCTACTTTCTCATCCTGTTCAAGCATATCTATAAGAGAATCTATATTTTTTGATTTTTCGGTAAGTTCCGTATCAGAATTTAACAACATTATATAATCTGCCATTGATTTTTTTAATACATAATTATTACCTGCAGAAAATCCTAAATTTGTTGAAGATTTTATTAAATTTACTTGCGGATAGTTTTTTTCTATTATTTTTACGGAATCATCGGTACTTGCATTATCAATAACAGTTAACACAACATTATATTTTGAATACGGAATATAATATTTATATAGAGAACTTAATGTTTTTGTTATCCATGATAAAGAATTGTAGTTTACAATTATTATTTCAAGCTTTTCTTTGTTGCAATTAATAAGAGAGTTTGTTTTGTTCATATCGTTTATTATTATTCGTTTTTCCAAAAAATTTCATTACATATATCTTTATATTTTATCATTTTAGATAAACATTTAAAATATAATACAATTTATTTTGTTAATAATTTTAAAAATTCTATAAGTTTATTATATTTTGTTAGATGAAAATAATGTATTTGTGTTGTATAGAATTGTCTGTTAGAATATTTAACTTTTTCATTCATACTGCTACAAAAATCATACGCTTTTATTATCTATAAATACAATAAAAATTTTAATTTATATATACTTAAAAATTATATTTTTTTGATAAAATTTTACAGATATTATATCATATCACATTACATTATTAATAAAACAAATAATTTATCATGAATATTATTGTCAAGTTACAAGCCGGTTTAGGTAATCAGATGTTTCAATATGCTTATGCTGCTAAAATTGCAAGTTTATACAAAGACTCTACAATTTATTTAGATACTGTCTTCTTCCAAAAAAAGCGTATCCGCAGTTTAGGATTAAAAAATTATAAACTTGCTAAAAATGTTCAATGGATAAACAGAATTCCCCAATGGCTAAGATTTATAAACAGAAGTTACAATGTAATAGATAAAATTTATTATAAAATTTGTAAAAAGCATATTAAATGTCCAAAATTTTTATCTTCCAGAGGCTATTGGTTTGAATGGAACAATCTTACAATACCAACTCTTAAGAAAGGCATAGAAAATATTTATTTGTTCGGTTTTTTTGAAGACGAAAAAGTATTTAGTTCCATTTACAATCAATTAACAGAAGATTTTATTATTAAAAATAATCTTTCCGAACAAGCTGCAAACTTATTACAAATAATACAACAAACACCTAATTCTGTGGGAATAAGTATTAGAATAGGAAAAGATCGTATTAAATTCGGTTATCCTATTTGCAGTAAAAAATATTATTTAACAGCATTAGCAGAATTACAAAAACTTTTTCCTATAAAAAAATTATTTATTAGTTCTGACTGTATAGAACAAGTAAAAAAAGAAAATTGGTTTGAACAATATGATACTGTCTTTATCCAAGATTTAAATTATTCAGAAATTTTATATTTGTTAAGAAATTGTAACCATTTTGTTATTTCAAGCAGCACATTTAGTTGGTGGACTGCATATTTAGGTCACTTTCCGCAAAAAAAAATAATAGCTCCTACACGATTTTACAAAGAAAAAAACAGTAGATTTTTTACTTCTAAAATAGCATTAAAAAATGCAATATATTTAGATAATGAAACAGGAATAAAATTTAAGTTTTAAGAGTCATAGTTAAAAATAAAAAAACAAAAAAATGAAACAAGTTTTACATTTAACGGATAGTTTAGATTTGGCAGGAACAGAAAACTGTATTATGAATTGGTACAGGAATATAGACAAAACAAAAATACAATTTGATTTTATTTGTTTAACAGACAAAAATTCTTATTTTAAAGAAGAAATAGAAAAACTTGGCGGTAAAATTTTTATTATAAAAAAAGAAAACGGATTAGCAGGTAAAATAAAATTTTATTTTAATCTTTTCAAATTCTTAAAAAAAAATAAATTTTATATTTTTCATACTCATTTTCATTATTCAAGCGGTTTTGATTGTATGATAGCTTTTTTGGCAGGAATAAAAGAAAGAATTACAATTTCTCATTTTAATGAAGGTTATAGAAATACACCTTTTTATAAAAAATTATTTTCCAAATTACTTATTAAATTATTTGCTACTAAACGGATAGCTGCTTCAATGGAAGCCGGTAAAACTTTATATGGTAATATGTCATATACTGTTATTTATAACGGTATAGATTTCAAGAAATTTACTTACAATGAGATAATAAGAACCGAAATAAGAAGAAAATTTAACATTGAAGAAAATTTTATTGTAGGCCATATAGGCAGATTTGAATCTCAGAAAAATCACAACTTTTTAATAGATATATTTAATGAAATATTAAAGCATAAAGAAAATGCGATTTTGTTATCGATAGGCGAAGGGCCGTTAGAAAAAGAAATTAAAGAAAAAGTTAAAAATTTAAATATTGAAACGAAAGTAAAATTTTTAGGTATAAGAGAAGATGTAAACAAATTGTATCAGGCAATGGATTGTTTTATTTTACCATCTTTTTTTGAAGGATTAGGAATTGTTAATATTGAAGCTCAATGCTCGGGACTTCCTGTTTTTATTTCCGACGGTGTTCCGGATGAAGCAATGATTTGTAATACAAAAGAAATATCATTAACCAAAACTGCAAAACAGTGGGCAGATATTATTTTAGAAAAAGTTAAAAACATTGAAAGAAAAGACTGTTCTCTTATTTTAAAACAAGCCGGTTTTGATATTAAAGATACAGTAAAACAAATAGAAAAAGTTTATTTAGGAAAATAATTATTCTTTTCCGTCCCAATCCGTTTCTTTAGGATTATTGGAACAAGCCCAATTTATATAATTTGTATTGTTGGTGCAATATTTACATGTTTCTTCAGCAGTTTTTAAATAATTAAAAATTTTTTTCGATGAACTTGAAAATATATTTATCCCTTTCGGTTCAATAATATTCTTATTGAAATATTTATTATATTTATCAATGTATGCACATATCGGACAGAGATAAATTTTATCTTCTTTTAATATTGTGCAATCTTTGTGAATGCAATTTTTAAAAATTATATTTTTATCTGCATTTCCGTTGGGGTTTAAATTTGCAGAAAAATTTATAATCGTAGGTGATATACAATATTTTACTTTATAGGAAGACAAAAGTTCTTCAATTTTGTTTATTTTGTTATCTATAACAGGATATTTTGAAACATATATTTTGATTTTATTTTTTTTGCAGGTTGTAAAAAAATCTTCCGACATTTTATCTAATAACAAACCGTTTGTATACAACTCAATATTTGAAAAAGGAAACTTTTTTCTTGTAATTTTCAATATATCAATTATATCCGAATGTAATAAAGGTTCCCCACCTAATATTCTAACATCATAAATAAAACCGATAAGTTTGTTTAACCTGTCAAATCTATTTTCCAACATTCTTGCATCAACAAATTTTGGCTCGGATATATTTGAAAAATGTGTACAACCTACACATTTCAAATTACAATGATCTACCAAGTGAAATTCCAAATGTATAAGGATTTTCCTTAATTTTATTACACGACAAATAGCTTTTAATTTTCTAAAAACAGATTTTATTGTTTCCATAATTTTATTTTGTTTATTTTTCTTTTATTAAATCCCTTTTTGCTACAAACCATGGTATTGTTTTGTGCAGTATCGGAATAATAAACAAATAAATAATCATTATTATTGATAAAATCAAAATAACGGTTGCCGTTTTTCCAATATGTTCAATTGCATTAAATTTAAACATAATTAAAGCAACTGGTTGTAACACAACATTACTGGTAGAAAAGACTATTAAAGAGTTTTGGCCGTTATAAGAAATTATCGGTAATTTATTTATTATTTTTGACAATAAAAGTATGGAAAATGCACCACAAAAGCATATTGTCCAAACACTAAAAATATTATAATGAAATATATTTCTACAATAATGTATAGATCCGTTATTTGAAAAAAGATATGCTACACAAAATAATATGATTGAAATTAAAAGCATATAAATATTTTTATTTTTATAAGGTATTATATCCAGTATATATGGTTTTAAAAGATACCCTGCACAAAAATATGGAGTGCTGGTTAATGCTTCTGCCATAAACAAAGGTAATTTAATTTTGAAATGACCGAAAGTATATCCTAAAATACCTATAAGAAAAGAAAATAAAAGAATTAATATTTTTTTATTTTTAGCAGTTTTCCTTACAAAATAAAAAATAAAATTTATCCAATACAAACTTAAAAAGAACCATATCGGAGCATTCGGAAAAGTTTTATCCGAATAAACAAAATACCAAAGCGAGTGTATTCCTAAAAAGTGTTCATTTCTAACATGATATCCGAAAAAATATAAAATATGAGGAATTATAACCGAACAGGTTATATAAAAAAATAAAAAAGGAATTAATACTCTGTTTGTTTTTCTTATTACTAAATTCTTGAAAGATAACTTATCTGAAAAAAATATTCCGGATATTATTATAAACAATGTAACCGGGAAAGATAGTAAAACTTCCGCTATTATAGAACCGCTCATATCAATATAGGTATGTATATGCGATAAAATAATAAGTATTATTGCAAAACCTCTTGCCAAATCTATAAAATCAACTCTTTTTTTATTTTCCATTTATTTTTCCATGTCAAAATATTTTTCTTTGTTTGTTTTATATAAATTAAAATAAATTTTAGATTTTTGTTTGTTAAATAACAATAACGAAACAACAGTTTTTCTTAATAACCTTAATTGTCTGTCAAAATAAATAAAATATGTTTTTTTACCGAAATATTTGAACATAACATACCAATAAGATTTAGCTTCTTCTTCAATATTTTTAATACCATTTGAAGATTTACTTCCGAAATGAATAATTTTTGCCTGCGGTAAAGATTTTATTAAATAGCCATATTTTCTTATTCTAAAACACAAGTCCATATCCTCATAATACATAAAAATATTTTCATCAAATGGTCCTGTTTTTTTAAACACGGATTTTCTTATAAACATATCCGCCCCTAAACACCAGGCAATATTTTTTACTTTATTTGAATAATTAAAATCCATTACTTTTTTAAAATAAACTATATGTTTACAAATTCCAAATAATCTCCAAAAGAAATAAGATAAAATAGTATCTTTATATAAGTGCATATCACACGATTCTTGCGGAATATTTTTTTCATCATATAAATTACCACAACATAAGCCAACCTGTTTGTGTTGTTCCATATAGTCGTAAAAAATTTTTATTGAGTTGTTTATAAGTTCAGTATCTGAATTCAATAAAAAAATATATTTCCCTTTGGCTTGTTTTATTGCCAAATTATTTGCTTTACCGAAACCGAGATTTTTGTCTAATTTTATTATTTTTATTTTATTTTGAAATGTTTTTTTTAATTCTTCAACGGAACCGTCTTGTGAATTGTTATCTACAACAATAATGTCATAATCAATACCTTGTGTTTTATTTATGACCGATTGTATTGCATTTTTTGTTAATTCTTTCGTGTTATAATTCGTTATTATTATTGATACTTGATTCATATATCCTAGTAGTTTTTTTGATTATAAGGTTATAAATTTTTACAATAAAACGGTATATTATAATATTAATTATTTTTCAATTTCTTTGAAAGCCAAAATATACTTAAACATACAAATAAAACTGCAAATATACTTGAAAGACCGTAACTTAAATTAAAACCGATTTTTGCATTCAATATAAATAGCATATTTATATAAACAAAAAGCAATGCCGGTAATAATGTAATAAAGTAGTTTTTTTTGTTTTTATATAAATATATTGTTGCATAGAAAAATGTAGGTATAACTATCAACTGATTAACGAACATAAAATATCTCCAAACAATAGCAAAACCATCCGGTTGAGTTTTTACCAAATAAAGCAATACGATAACTCCAAGAAACAACGGAATATTTATTAAGAATCTTCCTGATACTTTTGTTTGATTTATTTTTAAAGAATCGGCTAATGTATGTCTTAAAGCTCTTAAAGACGTCTCACCCGTAGTTATAGGTAGTACAACTATTGCAATTATAACTATAAATGCTAAATACGGATTAACAAAATGTTCCGTTATAAATTGTATTGCGGGAATTTGACCTATAAATTGTTCCGGAACTATTTTTAAATTATAAACAGTCATTGATGCTGCAGCCCAAATCATAGCTATAAAAGATTCAACACACATCATTGCATAAAATATTTTTCTTCCATCTTTTTCGGTTTTAACGGTTCTTGCTATAATTGCCGATTGAGTAGAGTGAAACCCGGATAATAAACCACAAGTAATAGTCATAAAAAAAATAGGAATTAAATATAATTTTTTTGGATGCATATTAAGATGTGCAAAATTTATTTCTTGTAAATTTACACCTTTTAAAAAAAATCCTACAACTAAAAGAAGAGTTCCTATAATTAATATAAGTCCAAGTATCGGATAGATGTTTCCTACAATTTTATCTATAGAAAACATTGTCGAAAACATATAATATACAATTATTACACCGTAAATATATAAAAGAGTATTATTCTTTAAAGAAAAATCGGTAACACTAAAAAATTTTGAAGCAATTAAGTCCCCGGAAGTATATACGAAAACTACAGCAACCAAAAGCATCATTGTAGAGATTATTGCAAAAAAAATGTAATACCAACTCTTACCTAAATATTTTTGTATTAACCCTGTTACTTGCATACCGTTATTTCTCATTGATATCATACCTGCAGCATAATCGTGAACCGCTCCCATAAGAATACAACCTAACGGAATTAAAAGAAAAGCTACAGGGCCAAACAAAATTCCCTGTATTACACCAACTATAGGTCCCATACCGGCAATACTTAATAACTGTATCATTTGATTTCTTTTAGTGCTTAAAGGAACAAAATCAACGCCATCATTTATTGTATAGGCAGGTGTAGGTCTGTCATCAGGTTCAAATTGTTTTTCTACATATTTTGAATATGTAAGATAACCTATAAGTAAAATTAAAAGACCTATTAAAAAAGTAAACATTTTATTCTCCTCAAAATAATTGCTTTGCGATTTTCAGTTGATTAGTTGAACCGAATTGCTTTGTAAATTCTTAGCTGACAGCTGATAAGTTTTCGGTTCCATTCATAATCCCTGTTCATCGTTTAACTCTCAGCCTTCAGCTTTTCAGCTTTTTAAATATCTGTATTTTTTTATGTAATTTTGCCGATATAAATAATGTTTGATTATGTTTATGAAAATAATGGTGTAATAAAATTGCCGATATTAAACAAGCAAAAAAATCGGCAACGGTTGTTGCAAAAAACACACCGTCCAAACCCATAAATTTCGGTAAAATTAAAACAAAAGGTATAAGTAACAATACCTGCCTTGAAAGGCTTAAAATTGTTGCCTGTAACGGTTTATTAATAGCCTGAAAATATGTGCTGCCGAAAAAGTGCAGCGATATTACCGGAAGCATAAAATTAACAAACCTTAAACCTCTTGCTGCCATTTTTATAAGTTCTTCATTATCCGAATTAAATAATTTTACTACGGGAACCGCAAAAATTTCAGTTATTAAAAAACCCGTTATTAAAATAATGCTGCTCCATCTTATTGCCATTTTTGTTGTTTGTATTGCATTGGAATAATGTTTTGCTCCGTAGTTATAACCTATTAACGGCTGTGAACCTTGCGATATTCCCATAATCGTAAAAATTATCATGGAATTTACAGCCATTACAATGCCGATTGCGGCAAGTGCGGTATCTCCGCCGTATACAACTAAAGAACGGTTTAATATAAAATTTAAAATACTTGACGATATTTGAAATATAAATTGTGATATTCCTATTGCACATGCTGCAAAAACAATATCCCTTTTTAAAATAAAATTTTTTATTCTGACTTTATAAGGACATTTTTTGCTTAAAAAAAAGTATAGTATCCATACGGCACTGAAAGTTTGTCCGAACACACTTGCCCATGCAACACCTTTCATTCCCCAACCAAGATAATAAACAAACAATATACCGACAATAATATTAACTACATTTCCAACAATTTGAGTTATAAGTGCAATATTAGGATGACCGCTTGACCTTATAAAGTGGTTCATACCGGCACCTATTCCCCAAATTGTAAAACCTATCATTGATATTTCCATATATTCTTTGGCATAGGGCATAACATCGGCACTTGCACCAACCATTGCTAATGCTTGTTCCAAAAAGATGTATAAAAATACCGATACACCGACCGATACCAACACAAGCATAACAAAAGTATTACCTAAAATGTGTTCGGCTTTTTTTATATCTTTTTTACCCAAATATATGGAAAATAATGCATTTCCACCTACACCTATAAAAGCACTGAAAGCAATATATAAAATAACCAAAGGAAAATTTACGGTAATTCCGGCAATTCCCAAATGACCTAACGTATTTCCTATAAGCAACCTTGCTATTATGTTATATAAAGCACCGGTAATCATTCCCGCAACTGCAGGAGCCGAAAACTTAAATAATAAATTTGATAAATTTTTTGATAAAAAAGGATTTTTTTGTTTCATAATTTCAAAATAAAAAATACTGTAAGCTAAAATATAAAAAGCTTACAAAAATTCAATATATTAGGAGATATTTTAATGAAAAATAAACAAAAATTCAAGTTAAAGTTTATTTTTTTTGTTTCGGATAAATTTAAGTTTTTTAATCGTTTCGAAATAATTTCCTCTCTTTAATAATAAAATTCAATGGAGATTTACTATTTTTTGAAGAAATAAATATGAAAATGAAGCACATAACTATCTAAGCAGTTATTAATATTCCAAAAGCCAAGCTACTACATTTACCTGCATTATCCCATTATGAGATATTTTAGGGGCGATATCTCTTGTTAGTAAAAATTTAGGATAATGATCTTTTATACTTTTCAATGGCACAAGTTCTCTTTCTAATATTTTTTCATCTCTAACGGTTTGTGTTACCTGATAATATTTTATTCCATCATAATTTTCTGCTATAAAATCTATTTCTTTATCATTTATTTTTCCAATATAAACTTTATAACCTCGTCTTAAAAGTTCAAAATAAACAATATTTTCCAACATTCTGCCTAAATCAGTTTTTCTGTTGCCTAATAAATTATATCTTAATCCTATATCAACAAGATAATACTTATCCAAATTTTGTAAAAGTTTTTTGCCTTTAATATCGTATCTTTGAGTTTTATACAAAATGTAAGAATCTGCCAATGCCTGTAAATAACTTTGAACTGTCATCGGTAATATTTTAAAGCCGTCTGAAGATATAGTGTCGCTTATCTTCTTCACCGATGTTATATTACCGATATTATCTGCCATAAATCTTATAATTTTGTCTAAATGACCTACATCTCTTATTTTTTTGTTTTCCACAATATCTTTCAAAACTATTGTGTTGTAAATTCCGGAAAGGTATTCATCTATTTGTTTTTTGTTATTCAGTTGAACCGTATACGGAAAAGAACTATTCTCTAAATATTTAACAAAAGCTTCTTCTTTATTAAGAGTATTAAAAAAAGAATAATATTCTTTAAAAGATAATGGAAAAATATGAATTTCTATATATCTGCCCGAAATTAGTGTTGCCACTCTCCGGATTGTATCTTTGAATTTGAACCTATTAAATACAAATCCACATTTTTTTTAATAAATAAACCGTCAACTGCTTTTTGAAAATCTTTTATATTTTGAACTTCGTCTATAAAAATATAATTTTGCTTATTAGGAACTATTCTCTTGTTTATATAATCATACAATTTTTTCCAAAGTTTTGTTTCCTAAAATATTTTCTTTATAAAATTTTTTATCTTGACAAAGTGTGATTTATAAACTACAATATACACAAAGGAACACACTGATGAAAGAACTTAAATATTACAAAACAAAAAATAATAAAATTCCATTTTTAGATTGGTTAGATAAACTAAAAGATAAGCAAGTAATAAAAAAGATATTTAACAAACTTACAAATTTAATTGCAGGCAATTTCGGTGATCATCATGGTGTCGGAGAAGGAGTACAAGAATTAAGATTTAAAAATGGAATAAGAATTTATTACGGTGAAGAAAATCAAACTATTGTAATATTGCTGTTAGGTGGTAATAAAAGCAATCAACAAAAAGATATAGAACTTGCAAAACTATATTGGAAAGATCATAAAAATAACTTTGGAGGCAAATAAAGTGGCTACTCTTACAGAAAAACAAAAAAAAGTATTAGCTAAATATCCATCCCATGAAGAAATAGAAAAAATATATTTTAAAAAACATCCTGAATTTATTGAAGTTTGTAAAGAAGAAATTTTATCTGATATAAAAAATCGTCCTGATATGAGTGACGGAGAATATTTAGAAAAAATAAAAGCATTAATAAGGTTAGAAGGTTACTTAAAAGTTGCAAAAGCAACAAAACTTTCAAGAGAACATCTTTATAGAAGTTTTACAAAAACAGGTAATCCAACATTTGCAACTTTAAGAAAAGTAATGAATTATTTAGGTTTAAATTTAATTCCTATAAAAAAAAGCAAAATAGTATACGCAAAATAAAAAGTTAAAAATTTAGTTCTTTTACTTTTTCTTCTTTAACAACTCATTAGCTTTTTGTAATAATGCTCTTAGTTCATTTAATAAAGTATATTTCGGATTAAATTCATATATTCTAACATTGGCATAAATTCTGCTTTTTAGCACACCTGTTTTTTCCATCTTTTTTAAGGAAGCACTGAATAATAGCAATGTGAAAAATTAATAGAAGATTTTGTTTATAAAAAGGCGGAGTTTCGCAGGAATAGTGGGAAACTTCTTTCAAGAAACTACAACGAATTTATAGACAAAATATGCCTTAAGATTTTATGTTGAAATTATTCAATGCTTCCTTGTTGTTGATTTTGCACTGCAAATAACGGTAACTTAAACTTCTTTGCTATGCCGTTTGCATAACAATCCCCATCTTTTTCTATGCTTAATAAAATCTTTTCCAAAGTTTTGTTTCCTAAATATGATATAATTAAAAAATATTATTAGAAATATCAAAAAAAAATGAATACAAAAATTATAAAACAAATCAAAAAAGAAATTTCATCACTATATATTCCTTATTATGAAATAAGCATTAATTTTATTAAAAATTTTGCTAAAGAAAAAAATATAATTTTAAGTGAAGAAGAAGCCGAATATATTTTTAAACAATTTAAAAATGAAAATAATAAAATATTATTAAATTTTGACGAAGAAATTTCCACATACAAAACTACAGAACCACAAGTATTAGATTGGACAAATAAATTCAAAAAAGCACCGACACTTCAAGAAGTAAGAGCTTATGTAAAAAAATTAGTAGATGAAGCTGTCAAGTTTGCAACATTATCCTCCGACTGGTTTATTGATGTTATCGGTAACAGAGAAAAAAGAAAACATGTAATTAATAGTAGCCAGAGAAAAAATATGAGTAAATCAGAAATAGAAAGACACAATAAATATATTTTCGGTTTAGAAGAACTTGTAAATAATTCAATATATTTAAATTCAGAATATAATAGAAAACCTTTAAAAAAGCCAACCAAGTATAAAAAAATATCATTATTTTGAAAGTAGGATAAAAATAGCAATAAAAGAGTATAAAATTATTTTGCACACAGAACAATATATTGGAGAAAGCGAAGAGAAACCGCAAACTGTCCACTTGTATGATGTATTAGAGGTAAGTAAAAAAACAAGCGGAACATAACAGTCTTACGACTGAAATCCCTGTTCCGCTTGCACCATTAGTATAATATAAATCATGAAAAAAATCAAGCAACAACAAAAAAATTTTTATTTTTTCTTTTTTATTAATTCATTAGCTCTTTGTAACAATGCTTTTAATTCGTTTAACAATTGATATTTCGGATTAAATTCGTATATTCTTACATTTGCATACATTCTGCTTTTTAAAACACCTGTTTTTTCCATCTTTTTTAAGGAAGCACTGAATAATAGCAATGTGAAAAATTAATAGAAGATTTTGTTTATAAAAAGGCGGAGTTTCGCAGGAATAGTGGGAAACTTCTTTCAAGAAACTA
>Ga0247611_10001148_pt1 | contig 48562 bp, 43 predicted proteins | sample 177DNAGHGhighgp2_FD_192422 | JGI IMG/M metagenome (GOLD analysis project Ga0247611, IMG submission 192422) | Sheep rumen microbial communities from Palmerston North, Manawatu-Wanganui, New Zealand - 1770 DNA GHGhigh gp2 | ecosystem: Host-associated > Mammals > Digestive system > Stomach > Rumen... | reverse complement strand
CACGTTTCGGTGCCGGACGGCTACTGCCCTGCGAGAACGAGGGCGGAGGGGTCTGTCCGTCGTCGAAGGTCTTTAGCCTGTTGGCATGCTTCTCGTTGCGGGCTTGCATGGCGGCTTCCTCGCGAGCGTTCTGCATGTCGGTGTCGTAGTTCATGGCGTGCATCAGGGCTACCCATGTGTCCTTCGATACTTTGCCTTCAAAGGCTGGAGCAAAGACGTTATCCCAGAAATGCTCCCACATGCGATTCATCTGCTCGTCACTCAGTCCGAACTCCTTCTGAACTCCTGCCAGCGCATTCAGACTCTCGTCGATAGCGGCATCCTGTGCCTGCTCTGCGGCCTCACCGTCAACCTGCTTCTGCTGCCACGTCTTGAACTTCTCGTCTACCTGTGCCATCACTTCGGGGTCATCGAGTGCGGCCTTGATGTCGATGCCGTTCTCTGTCAGCCATACCAGCGGGTTCTTGTCGGGATGCTCGGCCAAGTCTTGGAACATGGCGGCTATCCAGCGGTTCTTGTCGAGGGCCTGAGAGAGATTGCTGCCTGACTTACGGAGACTGCGATAACGCTCACGCTCATCAGCCAAACGGCCATATCTCGCCTCCTTGTCCTCAAAGTCCACATCGGGATTGTCCTCGCCGAACATGGCGGCATAGCGATCTCTGTTTGGGCGTGCTGCAGGTGTGCCAGTGCCTTCTGCAGTAGTGCCAGCGGCATCTCCCGTTGGTATCTGCGCTTTGTTCTTCTTTGTTACTTCTGCCATAATGATAGATTTATGGCGCAAATATCTGAATTATTCGCCCTTCCCCTTCCGTGTTTTAACAACACACAGAAAAATGGTAGTTAATATTTGTTAATCTCTGGCCGCATGTTAAAACACGGAAGATAAACGCCTCTGTTTCCCTACTTTTGCGCTCATAAAACAGAAATCGTTATGGCTCGAATACGAACCCTATCACAAGCAACAGGACGCATCCACGACTCCGTAAAGAGACGCCACAGCCGAAGTGCCGATGGCATTGCCCTTCGGTTTCGACGCCGCAACGACTACGACCTGGTCCTACGCTGTCAGCAGGCTTGGAACAACCTCGATGAAACGCGCCGCGTCCGCGAAAGGGTGAAGGAATACGTCTATGGAGACCAGTGGGGCGATATTATCCACTACCGCCACGGACGTATCACAGAGCGGGAATATATCCAGCGCAAGGGCAACGTCCCCCTGCAGAACAATATCATGATAAGCATCCTCGGCTCTGTCGTGGGTCTCTATACCAAACAGGCTGGCGAACCAAACTGCTTTGCCATGCGCAAGGATTCTCAATGGCTCTCGGATATGATGTCGGCCACAATCCAGCAGAACTGGCAGAAAACAAAGATGCTCGATGCTTTAAAGACAGCCTTCGAGGATTTTACCATTGGCGGTATAGCCGTCAGCCGTGAGACGTATGAGGAAAAGATGGGCCGACGTGTGGCTTGGACGGACTTTCCCAACGTAAACCACTGTTTCTGGGAGGCAGGCACCGACCCGCGCATGTCCGACCTTCGCATGATTGGTGTGCTTCATGACGCTACAGCTGGTGAACTCTACTCTAAGTTCTGCAATCCTGATTATGGCTGGACGGTGGATGAAATCAATGAGGTGTTTGGTATCAACGACGATAATTACCCATCGGCATATTCCGGCTACCAGCAGAACGAGCGCGAAAGCCTCTCCACGCTCTCCTTCGACAAGGCTGCAAGTAACGACCAGTACCGCCTCATCGAGGTATGGACGCAGGAAAGCAAAACCCGCTATCAGTGTTACGACCCATTGGCCACCAAGGCCGACGATATAGAATACCGCATCGAGGTGAAAGACCTCTGGCGCATTCAGCAAATCAACCAAGAACGCATCCGTCAGTACAGGGAAATAGGTGTGCCCGAAGAGGAATGGGCACTGATAGAATACAAACTGAAAGAGGATTTGTATTGGTACTACACCTACCTTGCTCCCGATGGCACTGTGCTTGCCGAAGGGGAAACACCCTACGAATCAAAGACACACCCCTTCTCCGTCAAACTCTATCCATACGTCAACTCGGAGATACACCCCTTCATGGGTAATATCATCGACCAGCAGCGTTACATCAACCGCCTTATCATTATGCACGACATGGCGGCTCGTTCGGCTGCAAAGGGTCTCATGATTTTCCCCATTGGCAATATCCCCGATGGCATGTCGAAGGAGGATATTGCCGAAGAGATTACCGAATACGACGGATTACTATTCTTTGAGACGGATAAGGTCAATCCCGCGCTCCGTCCTGAGATTATCACATCGGGAGCCGTACAAATCGGTACGCAGGAACTCCTGCAGATGGAGCTTAACCTTGCCCGCGACATTACCAACGTCTCTGGGGCACTCCAAGGCAAGACTCCCTCTGCCGGCACCTCCGCTGCCCGCTACGCCCAAGAGACACAGAACGCTACCACTTCCCTTGCATCCATCCTCCAGGACTTCACATCGTTCATGGAGTCGATTGCACAGAAGAAGTGCATGATGATCAAGCAGTACTACCGTCATTCCGACCTCGTTGTATCGCGCGACCATACCATCTTCTACGAGTACGACAATCTCTCAGCCCGTGACGTGGACTTTGAGGTCACTATCAAGGAGTCTGCCGCCACCGCTGCCTATCGTACCTACATCAACGACACCGCCTTACAGCTTCTGCAGATGCAGGCTATCAACGTCAAGCAGTACCTCGAAGTGGTCAATCTGCCGTATGCCGACGAACTCCTGCAAATCATCCAGCGCGACGAGGCACAGCAGGTGGCCATGCAGCAGGAACTCATGGCGCAGGGTGTCAATCAGCAGCAGGTTAATAACGCACAACAAATGTTACAAGCAGCATGACATTCACCATCACTACTCTTATATCGGCCATCAAGCGTCACCTGTCTACCATCGGCAAGCGGCTCTACTCCAAAGACGGGAAAAACATGTTCTCGGACATCACCCTCTCGTCTGCCGAAGACACGCAAATCCTCACGCAGTACATCAACGCTTCTGTTCAGGACATTGAATCGGTATTGAAACAGTTCATCACCAGTTCCGTATATGGCAATACCATTGCCATTACCATTCAGAACACCCGGGGCGACGAAGACTTTGAGATTCGCACACAAGCAATGGCCGAAAGCTACATCACGCTTAACTCTGTAGGTGAATACCTATCCATGCTGTATCCCGACCTGGCCCAAAAGTACCACCGTGACGCACAACAGCGGATGCAGTCTCTTGTCGCTTACGTCTACTCAAAGAAGTCACCCGTCGCATCAACAGCTTTCACTGACCCTACTGGCTCCGTCAGCTAAATCGTAAATAAAATCGTAAATAGTAAATCGTAAAATAGTAAATATTATGGCAACTCTCACATTAACGCTCAACGGTGGCGACATCAAGAAAGCCGTAAAGGCCGACACCTATATCACGGGACAGATAGACAAGTCGACCGACATGGTGAAGAATGCGGCACTTGCCTACAACGAGCAGGCTGGCGATGACCCCTACCACGAAGTCAAGCTCTACCGCACCATGAAAGGGGCTGTAGGAAAGTTTGAGGCTAACATGGCTGAATATGTAGACCCCGGTAGCGGCAACGTGGCTGTATCAGACACGCTGACATCAGACACCTCCGACGGAAACTTCAACATCGTTATCCCTGTAGGCTCACGCTTTCACGACGCCTTTGCCACCACCATCTCAACGCTCGCACAGGAGTATATCATCAATATGATGCTCTACTCATGGTGGCAGAGCATAAAGACCGCTCTTGCCAAGGACTACTACCAGTTTGCGCAGGAGTCGCTGGAGATGGTTCGCAAGACACTATCCAAGACTCCTCCAGAAACCTCGATGGAAAGCTATAACGACGTAACAGGCAACGTAACCAACTAACACTCATCTCCAATGAATCAAGGCATCACACTCACACTCGTCAAGTCAGTCATCATTGAAGCTGTGAAGAACGAGACCTTTCTTCGCGGACAGGTTGAGAAAGCCGCCAACGAAAAGGCTATCACACTGGCCTACCATGAGCAAGCCGGCAACGAGCAGTATCAGGAGCGTCTGCTGCAACGCGGACTGGCAACCAACCTTGCCCAACTGCTGACACATTTCGCCGACTACCTTTCGTCAGCAGGGCAGTCCACGGGCGACAACATCATCGACATGGATGACGTAAACGGCAAGATTCTCATCCGTCTTGTCGTGTCAGACCGATTCAACAAGGGCTATACCGACACATTGGCAAAGCTGTCTTCCAAGTACATCGAGGAAGCAATGCTCATGGATTGGTGGAAACCCATCAACGAGAAGCAGTCTGCCCTTTATGCGCAGTTCGTGGAGCGAGACCTTGCCGCAATCAGACGATGCTTCAACAAAACCGCACCAACAGTCCCTACCGTACCTTACACTACCTATCTTCGTACCACCGGCTCCGCCATCGAATTGGAAATTGGAGAAGAGGCTACCGTCACCTACGAAATCTCCGACGGTGCAGTAGATGACATCGAGTGCCGTGTAGAGGACAGAAACCTCATTGATACAGGCCGCTCGGAGGAAGGCTTTGTAATAGGAGGAAGGCAGCGCGGCCACACCTACATCGAACTGTACTCTCGCCACAATCCAGACCTCACGCGCACTGTTCACGTCTACATCACCGACCACACCTAACGTCCCGTATGCTGCAATATTATTGCAGCCCTATATATAATAAGGTATATGGATATAAGACACCAAGAAAAAGGCTTCCGCCCTTTCAGCATCAGCCGCCCTGAACCTGATGACAACTGGCCCTACCACAACCGACCTGCCAGCGGTAGCGACCGCCAATACGGCATCAAATCGCCCAAGTTCGAGCGTCATCTGTTCATTCGCCGCGACCAGATATTCTTCGACATCGACACCCAGCTATCCATGATTGCCGATGCCCGCAAGGCTCCCGACGGCACTACCGACGACTCCATCACCAATGCCACCACCAAATACCAGCAGATGTTCTACCGCTGGATAGACGCGCACATCGGAGAAGCCAAAACCACCATGTCGGCATTCGTCCTGGAGAAGTTCCGCGAAACGGCCATGAACTCCATCAAGGACAAGGACGAAATCGACATTACACTGCTTATGCCAGAATGGTACGACGATACCACCTACCAACAGCTCTGTGACAAGGTGCACGAATACGTGGTAGCCTCCACCCTCTACGACTTCTGCAAGATGCGTTTCACCTCCAAAGACCCTGTAACCCTCGACATGGAAAAGCAAAAGCTGGAGTCTCAGTTCGAGGTCAAGAAACTTGCCAACATGTCAAAGCCCAACCGCATCAGTAAACCCTTCAAACCCTTTTAGCCACCGTTCCCGAAGCGTCAGCTTCGGGCTAAAAAAATCATCATGGGAGAAATCAAAACATACATCATCATGGTAGTAGGGGCATTGTTCACGCTCCTTAGTCCGATCCAGAATTTCATGTACGCAATGGTGCTTCTTTTCGCCATCAACTTCATGTTCGGACTCATAGCAGCCATCGTCAACAAAGAAGGCTGGAGTACTAAGAAAGCGTTATGGTTCTTTGCCTATTGCGCTATCTTCTTTGTCACAGCAGCCTCCTTCTTCATCATCGGTCACTTCATGGACGAGGAGTCGCAGGCCATCGCCGTAGTCAAAATCCTCTGCTATGTAGCCATCTACATCTTCGGCACCAACATCTGCCGCAACTGGCTCAATATCCTACGCCCAGGCACGGCATGGTATAAATTCGTTGACCTCCTTTACTACGTCCTCAGCGTAAAATTCATCGAACGCTTCGACTTCGTAAAGAAATGGCAGGAGGAACGAACAGCCACCATTCCCGACGGTTCTCCGTCGGGTAACACCATCCTCGACAAAGACGATAACTGACTATGGAGATAAGACTACACCGCAAATACCTCAAAAAGGGCTACTCCATCGGCATCCTCTCCGTCAACGGCGAGCGCATCTGCGAAACCTTGGAAGATACCGACCGCGGCCTCGCCATCTGGCGCACCCTCGAAGACAACAAAGCCCGCAAGATAAAAGGAGAGACCGCCATCCCGGTAGGTGTCTATGAAGTGCTGTGGACCTACTCACCGCGCTTCAAGAAGATGCTGCCCCTGCTGAAAGACGTGCCTGCCTTCGAGGGCGTCCGCATCCATGCTGGCAACCGCGCCAAGGACACCGAAGGCTGCATCCTCTGCGGCCGCAATACGGAAGTAGGGACTGTCACCAACTCCCGCTATTGGACAAACAAGGTGAACGGCATGATAGAGAAGGCCATCAAGAACAAAGAACAGGTTTTCATCAAAATAGAATGGTAATATGAGAGACGCAGGAGTACCATCACGCCGCGAGAAGTCCAAGGCTGCCAATGCCCTGGCCAAGACCGTACAGGATCGCATGAGCCAATGGGCTGACGACAATTTCCAGAACTTCGAGGAAACGATGACGCTCATCCGTGAGGGTGCTCCCGTCAAGTGGGTACAGCTCTATATGGAGGCTGTCAAGCTGGGTATCATCAAGGAGTCGAACATCAACATCAATATCAACCGCCAGCAAGACCGCGAAAACCTCCAAGCCCTCGTCCGTACCCGCATCACCCTTCCCGATAGCGGCACTTACACCCCATACGAGGAAGTCAAGCCCCGCCAAATCATCACCATACCAAAAGAGGAAGAGCAATAAGCCCTCCCTCTTTTTTGCCACTGTGCCCTGCGGTTTTCCGCATGGTTTATTCTCCCACACTATCCAGCATATCCACCACGGCCTTCACCTGCTCATTATATAACCTCCGTAACTCCTTCCGTTCTGCACCATCTGCCTTATTTGCGGCCTTGTTAATCTGCGAGAGTTGCTTGTCAGCTTCCCTGACTATCTGCATCCTCACAAAGGCCTCCCCCTTGCTTATCTGCTCCAGCTTCAAGACATATTCGGGATTCTCTGCAGCACCGCCTTCATAGCCTTTTACGGCATCATACAGTCTCTCGGCATCCTCCTTATACTTCCTGTACTTGGCATTGGCACGGTAGTACTCGGTTCGGTCATCACCCTGCTGCACGAAGGCTTTCAGTCCCTCTACCTTGCGGACATTAAACTCACTCTCATTACCCGAAAGTATATCCTTGGCATCCTTGCCGATGGAGATAGTGTTAGAAAAGACCTTTCCAGGGCCTCCCGTGTACTGCTCCCACAGATATTGGATGATAGCGGGGTTCACCTCCATCTTGCCACGTACAATATCATCACCGCCGCCAAGTTCATGAAGAATCTTCGTGGCGTTCACCAGCACGGGGTTGGTTCCCGAATATACCATCTGATACTCCGGCGTGTATTGGTCATTACCGAATCTGTCTTCACGATAGATGGGTCTGCCCGTCCAGGCAAGGTTCTGCTCTACGGCTACCAATGGAGCCAACACAGAGAACGTCCGTCCTGTCACCTCACTTATCGGGTCTTCCATCAGTCCACCCTTGGTAATCTTGGTCGATATATCCACAGGAGAGAAGGTGTTCATCACTCCTACTATCTCGTCATCCCAACTCTTATCCACTGGCTTCAAGTCGGGCGCGTATGTATTACCTGCTGCAATATCACCCAAGGTAAGGAATGCTGCCAACTCCTGACCGACAGGAATGGTAATGAAGTTCCCGTGCCCGATATAGAAGCAAAGGTTTCTTCTTCTCGTCCACTCTGGCAGGTTAGCGTATGGGTCATCGCCATCGCCACCACTCCCGAGCGTTAACGCGAGGGCTTTGTTAATCAGAGGCAACGCAAGTCCAAACATAAACGGAGGCAAAGCATACTTGCCTGCCCATCTGGCAATATAGGGCTTGTTCAGACTGCCATCGGCATTCTGGAAATTCTTAAAGGTAGTGGCGATAGCCTGCACAGTGGCATTGAAGAAGATTCTACCCTCTCCCAACACCTGAGAGGTCACACCAAATGCCTTGGCAGCATCCTCCACCTTCTTGCTCTGACTCTTGAAGCCGTAGGTCTTACTGCCCGCTCCCTTTCTATTGAAGTTCACGGTAATCTCTTTGGCATCATAGGCAGAGCGTGCCTTGGTACGTCCGGCATAGTGTCTGCTGGCTCTGTAGGTGGCAAATCGGGCATTGTTCTCAATTCCTTCATTCAGAGCCTCAACAGCACCAAGTATCTTCTCCCAAAGGTTGTTGTTCAGACGGATGGGTTTGCCTGCCTTCTGCTTCTTATAGATATTCTCCATGTCTTTTTGTATATCATCCAACTTCTGCATGAACACAAAGCCGGTGATACCGCCGTTGTCCATGAAATCCTTGAAGTCACGCTCCATTTCAATGTTTTCATCAAGCCTTCCCTCACGGTATTTCTTGAACAGACCCACCATCTTGAACAGCGACTGCCTATAATACTTGTTGGCCTGCTGGGCATAGCCATGTCCTTCTCTCACTACGAGCATAGTCCTGAAATGAGTCCAGTCACGGAACATATTTCTCAGAGCAAACGTAGGAGAATAAGAGGTGAACACAGAAGCCATGAAGTTCTTGATGGACGCATTCCACTTGGAGAATACGTTTCTGCCATGCTCAAACCGCAACTGCCCATTCAAAGCCTGCGCCATTCTCGGATTGCCTACAACAATCATCCGCTTCTGCTGGCCGTTGATGCGCACGTCCACTATATGCTCCGACTTCTTTTTCTTGTCAATCGGCTTATAGTCAAAGTGCTCCTTTCCCTTAATCTTAATTGCCCTGTTCTCCATAGCCAACTGCCGCATTTCTTCTTCAAAAGCAAGGGTAGCCTCCCTAATCTCTTCTTCGTCCATATCGTCACCGATTTCGGGAGCGACTTCTTCCCATTCGCCCGTCTGCTCATTTAGCCTTGCCCAACTGTCACTCAGCACCACCAAGTCATTCGGATTGGCCTGACACAACCGATACAACTTCTGATTCACAAGGTTCTGATTGCAGTCAGAAATAGCCTTATACGTCATGGCAAAGATAGTAGAGATAGGATAGTTAGCCTCACTACCACGTCCCTTGGCATGCTTCAACAAACCTCCGACATAGTTCTTATCCTTATCCTTACCCGTGAAATACTGATACATATCCTCACCCTTGTCTTCCTTGAAACCACGCATAGGCACATACCAATGGAACATCTGTTCCACCCGGTCTATCTGCTCGTCGCTCCGCATACCTGCTTCACGATAACGCTCCAGCCCATAGCGGGTGGCAGCATTAATCTGCTCCCACAGCAAAGCCACTGTGCCCGATGGTTCTCCATCGGGTGTACCATCAATAGCATCCTCCGTATTCATCAGCTCTGCGATAATCTCATCCTCGTCAAACTTTCCATTCTCGTCACCATACATGGCTCTGAATCCACTGTAGTCATTCTCCGAAGGATTATACTCTCCATCTATATTGTCAAGAATAAAGTTGGTCAGTTCTCCAAGATAGTCGGCAAAGGTGATTGCTTCATTCATTAAGTCTGCATACAAAGAAGATTTCTGCTCATTCCATTCTCTTTCTATGTCATCCAACCACTGTTGATGGGCTTTCTGAATAGCCTGCTCCAGTTTCTCCTGTTTTTCTTCCTCAGTGCCTATGACACCATCCTCAAAGTCCGTCTCTATCCTATTAGCCATCCAGTCATAGATGCCTTGTGCCACAGGATGAAGTTCATCGTAGCTCTTGATACTCTTCCTGCGCTCCCGCTCTAACCAGTCACGGACAAAGAACTCCCGATTACGCTCCAAGCCGCTCTTGGTATAGACGTATCTATCCACGTCTCCCCAATTCATGCCCGTCGCATCCATTATCTTGTTGATGGTCGCTATCAGCGGATCACGGAACATCTTGTTAAACAAGTCCATCTCGTTCTTGTTCTTGCCGTGCATCAGGTTCTCAGCCATATAAGCATTCTGACTGTCGGGAATAGCCTTGTCATGGGCGATAGCGTTCTGTGCCGTTTTCAGCGCAATCATGCTATCCTGATAAGCCTCTGTAAACACAGTCTCAACCCGATTCAGACGCTCGTCATAGACAGCCTTCTCGGAATGGACAACAGGGTTATTCGAGTTATTAACATTGCTATCCTTGTGGAAAGCATCAGCAGCGCGTCTAATAGCTTCCATCGGGTCGCTATCCATCACCTGCTGCCTACGGAACTGTCTTGCAGAGCGTCTGATGGCCTCCAGCGGGTCGATGTTCTCCTGCTCTTTCTTGAAGCGTTCGTAGGCTGCATTACACTCTTCACCCATGTTCTTGTGCGGAGGCAGTATCTTGACGCCTCGCTCAGCAAGGATAGGCAACAAATGCGGTGAAACAATGTCAAACTCTACACCGCGTTTCTTAAACTCTTTCTCCCAAGTGTCTGCAACCTCTTCCCAAGGCACTACCCGCACAGGCTTATCCCAACGGCTCAGTATCAGGTCACCACCTGGCCACTTATGACGGCCTACGGTCTTGGCGGCTTTCTCCGCACGATAGCCACTGGTCATTTCGCTCTTGGGGTATTCCACCTCTATATATACAAGGTTAGGACGTTCCCAAGCGTTCCTGAACTGCTTGTTCAGTTTGTTCTCGCGGATATGGATATAGGGATTGTAGTCCACACTGCCCACCGTGCCAAGGCCGTCTGGCTTGATAAGGTCTATCTTGCCCTTGTCGTTGGCCAGATGCGGATTCTCTTCGCTACGTTCCCACTGCCCCATCTTGTAGGGTGAGGTGGGCTTGCTCTTCTGACCAGACCTGCCAAGCTTGTTGGCCATCGGACTACCAAAGGTGCCGTCCTCGTTCTGTACCACGGTACGATAACCTCTTTCGGTTGGTTCTCTATCCAGACGTGCTATCTCTGAGGGGTCTTCTACGATGGATGGAATACCGCTACCGCCCTGCATGTCTTCCCAGAAGTCTACATAGTCGCCCTTATAGCCTGCTTTACGCATCTCACGCTCCCAACCGGCCTTCTGGCCACGATATGTCTTGTTCTCACGCTCGTCGTACCCTTCAAGGATATTGTCAAGGGTACGGCTCAGACTGTCAAGGGCTGTATTTCCCGCAGGTAGTCCGAACAACTTTCTGAACCAGTCCTTCAAACGCTGCCATACACTCTGGCCTTCTTTGTAGGGAATCTTGCTGAGCATTTCCCTAAACTCAGGATTGGCAAGTTCGGCAACCATTTCGTGCTCGTCTTCAAGTCCGTAAAAGTCCTTGCCGTTGGCACGCTTCGGGTCTTTGCTCTTCACAAAGTTGTAAATGTCGATAATCTCTTTGGCAAGCTTTTCTTGTGCGGCAGTCAACTTACCAAGCGAAGGATTCTTATAGCGGAAGAGTATATGCGAACTGACATTGTGAATCATTTCATGCAGCAATATCCTTGCCTTCTCTTGGTTGTCAAGGTCTCTCAGCTGAGCATCCCAGTTATAGAAGGTGACATTGATAAAGGCTGTTGCCCTGCCACCAACCTTGGCCTCTAAGCTATCGGTGAAGCGGAAATCAACGCCAAGGTTCTTTAGTACCGTCACAACCTTGTCAAACAACTTGCCAAGTATCTTGCTGCTGTTCAAGTCGTGGAACATACGGGAAAGGTCGTCCAATCCAATATTACCTTTCTCGTCGATATTGTACTTCCTGCGAAGTTCCTGCTTTTTCTGGGTGCGGCGTGCTACCTCTGCACGCAAGCGGGATGCTTGACGGCGAAGCTCGTTTATTCGTCGTCCATCACGGGGTCGGGACGAAGTATGTACTTCCGGGCTTCCTTCGCTAACTCTAACATCCCCTGCTCCTGTTCGGGAGATGTCGGATTCCAGTTCGGCAATCTCTTCTTCAATTCCTCTGTGGTGATTTCCATCTTTATCGGTGTAGGACTTTAGTGTTCTGCGCTCCAAAGGTACTGCTTTTCCATCAGAATCGTTTGTCTCAGCGTTCCTGCTTAACGAACTTTCAGAATTATTAGTATCTTCTTTCTTCGACTGCACGGTAACGCCTAACTCATCCAGCCTCTTCAACACCTTATCAAGATTCTCTTTCTTGAAGTCGGCTTTCAGGGCTGAACTGCCCTCAAACTGACCTTCCATCAGACTGAGAAGTGTCTTGTCGTTAAAGTACTTCTCGCCCTTCTTCTTCGATTTGGGCACTTTAAGGGTGTAGTACCCCCAGCTGCCATAACCTTCGCTCTTAATAGTCACGTCACCGTCAGCAGAGGTTATCTTCCTGTTCTTGAAATAATCGTCAAGGTCTGCCTTTGCAGAAGAAATAGGATTCTGGCTTGTCAATGCGCCGGGGTCAAAGCGGTCGCCCATCAACACACCTTGGCGAATCTCGCCCGTGTCGGTGGTATAAGAAATCAGCTTGCCGCCTGCTCCCTGCTTCTGTAGTGAAGTCAATGCTTTCAGCAGATTGCCGGTGATGATATAGCCTTTCTTCCTTGTGGCGGTAGATGTCAACTTATCCCAATTATCTACATTCTGCTCCAGTACTTTCAGCATATTGGCCACATTACTGCCAAAGAATCCGCTCCTTGCTTGTGCCGTCTGCTGAACAATAATAGGCTTGATGTCTTTCTTCTCGCCATTGCTTTGTTTCACCATACCACTGATAGGAATGGTTATCTTCCTGCGCCCGTCCAAGGTGGCAAAGGAAATCGTGCTGGCGGCGGTAGAGAAGTTATCGCTTATCTTGATGTCTATCACCTTACCAAATGAAGGCTCAAAACTCAACTGCCCTAAGTCGTAGATGTCGGTAGGCAGCGCATACACTCCATCGGTTGTGAAGGTTTCCAAGGCATCCACAAAGGCTTGCTTCTGCTTGTCAACGGCATCCAGAGCGGCTTGCAGTTTCTCCATTTCCTCCTTATAGAAATGGTCGTACTGATACTGACCGTTCTTCTCTATCTCAGCATCGGTCATCTGGTTCTTCTCCTGCGCCTTCTTAGCACCCTTGATATACTTCTCTTTCTCGGCCTGCGCTTTCTTCTCGGCTCTGGCTGTAATGGTGTCGGTGGCATCCTTCTTCTTCTCGGCCTCCCAAGCGTCCAGCCTTTCCATCACTCCGCGCTTATAGTTCTCCCATGCCACCGTGCCTGCTGGTTCTCCAGCAGGAACACCAAGGAGCCTGGCCTGACTCTTCTTCACCTCTTCTGCCTTCATGGGCTTCTTCAAAATATCCATTTCCACTTCCTCCACGTAGGAGTTGTCGGCAAACGGATTCTTGCCACCCGGCTCAACACCCTCTTCCCATACTTTCTTACCAAGGGTCTTGGCTCTCAAAGGCATTTCGGTAATCTCCAAGTCATTCTCGCCCATTTCGTTCAGACGGTCTATCTCGGCTTGATACAGGTCGCCGATTTCGGCGAGCATCTTCTCCTGCTCGGCTACCTTCAACAGGGCCATTCTTCCCAATACCTTGCTGGCAGTCTTACCTGCCTCTCCCTCTTTCTTAGCATTGGCAATAAGCGTCTCAGCAGGCATCGTCTCAAAGCCCTCTCCCCATTTCAGCGGGTCAACCATCTTCGCGGCAAGGTCGGTGTGCTCTGCCAAATACTGTGTCACGATGTCATCACCATACTTGTTGATGATGTCCTGCACCTGCATTTCGTTGAACTTCGACTTCTGCGAACTGGTGGTATTGGCATCCAGCGAGCGTAACTTGGCTTTCAGCATCATCAGAAGACGCTGCTCACTCGGTATCTGACTTACCACATACTCATACATACCTCGCAACACCTGCCCCGTGCGGTCGATACGGCCACGTATCTGCACCTCGTCGTTCACATCGCCTTGTGCCTGGGCGACAATCATCACCCTCTGACGCTGGTCGTCAAACTTGCTTGAAGCATGCAGCGAAATACCCGTACCTGCACTCTTATTCAGTATCAAGGCGTCCAACTTGCCGTTGTTGAAGTCAGCGGCAACCTTCTTCTTGTCACTGTCCTGACGCTTCACGCGCTTGACGGTGCCGTCCTCATTATAGACAAACTCCTGCTTTCTGCCTGTCAACTCGCCCACCTTATACCCTGCTTTCTTCAACTCGTTCTTGATAACGTCAATCGGGCTGAGGCTCAAACCAGAAGAGGCATTCTCAATGGCATCCATGATTTCCTGATACCTTGCACGTCCTTCCTCGCTCAACTCGTCGAAGGGTATCATTTCGTTGGTACTGTTACCAAAAGCGTCTTTCTTGGTAATACGGAGCGTACCTTGCAAACCTTTCTTCAAGTTCACACTCAGGTCGGGCATTTCCATTCCTTCCTGTTCTGTATGTTGCGACCCCGTCGCAACTTCATCGGCTGCACCCTCGTTGGTATTAGCAAGAGCAATCACTGGCTTATGACCTTGCTTCAAGTGCTCAATGGCTCGCTTGGCTGTCTCTTCGGCTTTCAGAGAGAGAAGTACCTGCTGCACCATATTATAGGTACGGCTGGCGAATGGGGTGTTGTTGATACCCATGTCTCTCGTGCCAGGGGTATGGTCTACCTCGCCCTGCTCGTCAGCGGCTTCGTCATTCTTCTTATTGACGATGGGGTCAACATACCTACGCTGGAAGTCGATGATGTCATTAAACAGCCCGATAATGGTATCATACTGCTGCCGCTGCTTTTCAATCACAGCCTCATCTTCGATACCTTTCCAGTCGATGGTAACGCCAGTCATATCGCGCTCGCGGCGTATCATCTGACCTGCTTCTGTCAGGGCTTTCGACATAATCTCTTGGAACGTAGCACCGCCTTGCTTCACGGCATCAATCAACTCACCAATCTTCACTCCTGCCTTGCTGATGGCAGTCTTCAGCGAATAGATGGGCATATTGCCCGGACGCTTGGCGAAGGTGGCTGAAAGGAAAGTCACGCCTTTGGCCTTCGTAGTGATATATTGCAGATAACCGCTGACTGCACTACCCTCACCGCCTGCGTTATGGCTCTCGTCCATAATCACATAACTGTTCTGCGAAAGTACTTCTAAGGCATCACGCTTAGCCTGCGAGTTATAGGCTCCCGTCGTAGGCTGCTTCTTACCAAAATTGCGGGCCTTCTTCTCACCTTCCTCATACACCATCGTACCTCCCTTGAAACTGTCATAGGTAGTGATGATATAGTCGTACTCAGGGGGTAACTTTCCGTATTTATTGATATAGTCAACAACGCGCTTCTGCTCCTTATCGCTCGGACGCTTATAGACCACATTGCCATTCTTGTCGGTAACATCGGCTGAGTGCTCGGTGTCATCTGCACTCCAGATAAAGGGTCGCAGTTCTGGGCTTCCGATGTCACAAAGGTCACGGTACATATCAGAGAACAAGCCCTTCTTCACGGTAATAAAGACAGGAAAACCGCCCTTCTTCACTCCATAACGGATAAGGGCTGCTGCCTGTCTGCCTTTACCGATACCAGTCTGGTCACCGATGATAAAGGCACTGCCTTGGTTCATCTGATGGATGGCCATTGCCACAGAGTCTATCTGCTCTGCAGCAAGTGCCTGATGAAGTTCTTCCTTGCTGGAATAACCTAACTCGTCAACGAGAAACTGGTCTACATCGCCCAAATCTTCGAGGGCTTTCTTCACCACGTCGGCCTGCTCTGCGGGCATCAACGACTGTAAGGTGAAGGGATTGCCGCTCTGCTTTCTGTAGGGTACTTTCTCTGTGCCTAAGCCTCGCTTGACTGCGGGATGCTCAGTCTGCTGTGTAGTTCCGGTCCCGCGCTGTCCTGCTCCGACGGATACGTCCACCCTCCCATCAAGTCGCTCAGTGTCGTTTCGTCTGTTAGGTACGTTTCCTCCTTGCTCTGCTGGTGAAGGGGCGCTCCCACTTGACTGCGTAGCCGTTGACCCAGTTCCGTGAACCACATCGTTTCGTCCACCCACGCTTGTATCTGTTCGGGTCTCGGTTCCTCGTTGGGTGCTTCCGACACCTCCCGATACAGGCTGTCCGTCTGAATCCAATAATTGACGTTGGCCGCTGCTTCTTCCGGGCTGTACATTTCGTACTCCCGTCTCAGTAGCAGTTCCAGCATGTCCGTTATCATGCTTTCCGTTACTTTCTCCGCTTTCTGTGTCGTGAACACCAGCGGACTTGTTGCTGTCAGATAGTATGTCATCGTTTACTCGTTTATATAATTCATCATAACTCTTCACCTGCTCGGCTTTGGCCTTGCTCTTTACGGGGGCAAAACTGTTGTCGGCCTGCTTGCGCCCCTTAATGAGTATCATCCGCACATTGTAGCCAGTGCCTTGCCTTGAATAGAGGGCCTTGCCGTCCATGTTGATTACATCTACCACATTATAGTGTGAATAGAGGTAGTTCAGGAAAGCCTTGTCCTTGCCGCTGATGCTGCCGTTGGGTTTGTATTCGGTATTGCCGCCGATAATGATAGCGGCTCTGCCATCGTCCTTCATCGACTCTAAGGCATTGAGCACCATCTGCTGCTCTAAGCTCGTCACGGTATAGCCGTCGTATGTCTTTGCAGCTACTGAGCCAAACGGCGGATTGGTCACCACCACATCGTAGGCCTTCTGCTCAAAAGGCTGTGTTCCGTCTTGGCTCGTCACCACAGCGAAACCTTGTTTGGCAAGGTTTGACAACCTCATTTCGTCGATGTCATTGACGTGCATCGCTTCCTTTGGCAGCCCTATCGTCAGCATACCGTTTCCGGCACTTGGCTCCAGTCCTTTCAGCCCTTGTGCCCCTCGCTTCTCCGAGGGGAGAACAAACCGACCCATCAAATACGCCATCGGCGCAGGGGTAGAATACTGCTGCTTGTTGATGCGGTCATTGTCCCTCGCGTTGAGGCTGGGCTGACCCTCATACAGCTTCACAATCTTCTGGAACTTCTTTTCATCCGTCAGACCTTCCTTGTTGGCTATCTCACGGGCAAGGTTTACAACCTCTGTTTCAATCAGTTCCTGTAGGTCGGTGTCAGAGAGATTTTCTATCCCAAGTTCCTTCGCTATCTGCTTATAGGCACTCAGCGGCTTCGGCTGGTCACCCCAATTAGCAATACCCTGCAACTTTGCACGAATCTTCTTGCTCAGTTGAGCAATCTTCTGCTGTCTCTCGGCAAACTCCGCTGAGTCACCCGTCAGTGTGCTCGCAGGTTTTCCCTGCGAGGTTCCACTCTGCGAAGATACAACATTTTCTGGTTCGTTGTTCTCCTGTTTGTTAACGTTAACAGAATTGTCCCCCTCGTTAGCATTATTTGGCTCTTCCTTGTCAAAATTATCCACGTCAAAGGCATCCACAACCTCCGTGGAGTCCATTTCATTACGTAACTCCTGCATACCAGGCATACGCTTGGCACTCTCATAGATACCCTGCAAGTAAGGACGGATGGCATCGCCAAGGTCATCAATCATCCTGCGGGCAAAGTCGGCAAACTTCCGTGCGCCTGCCTCAACATGGAACATGGCCATTTCAGCACCGATACTGATTATTTCAGGGTCAAAGCCTGCATTGAGCTGACCAAGAAGCTTCTGTTTCATCTTCTTCTTCAACTCTTCGTATCTGTCCTGACTTACGAGTTTGTTATCCTTGCCGTAGGCGTTCTTTGCTTCCTGCTCCTGCTTAAACTGATGTGCTGCATGCTCAATAGCCTCCATCGGGTCAGCCGTCGTGCCAGAAGCTTCTCCTTCGGGTACAAAGCTGGTCTGCCTCCTTTCATTATCCAAGGCTCCGCGAATCCTACTGTTCCTTTCGGCTACTGATTGCAGCTGGTCAACTTTCTTCTTGGCATCCTCGAATGCCTTGCGCTCTGCTGCGGTACGACGATTAACTCCCTCTTGGGTTCTGTCCGTACCGCCCATATCATCAAACGAGAATAGTTGCCCAGGCTCTTGGAATTCCTCATCGTCTGAAAACATATCCGTTGCCCGGTCACTCTCCTTGGCTTGTGCCTTCTGCAAATCGTTTGCCGCTTTGTCACGCGCCTTGATGGCTGCATCAATCTCCTGCTGCAGCTGTGCCATGACATCGGCAATAATCTGCTCTTCCTTCTCGTTACGAGGCTGGAGGTATTCGTCTTGTTCAGTACCCTGCGGTACTTCCGCAGGTGTCTCGGTTACTACTGGTTCAGTGCTTCCTTGGCCTTCTGTACCTGCTGTTCCCGCTGCTGCTGGAGCCTCTGGTCTCTGCTCTTGTGGAGTCTCTGTCTCAGTTCGTTGTACGACAGTATCTCGCCCATCGTCCCGTCCTTCTTCTTGTATGGTATTGGCATAATCTAATATTGTTTGTATTTTACTGTTTACATCTTCTGGTGTCTGGCTGCCTGAGAATATGGTTATAGAACCATCGTCGTTACGAATAACGCCTATTGTAAGGGCATATTCGCGGACTTCATTCACAGTCTCTTCATCAATGAAAGCACCACCAAATATTTGCGAAGCAAGGTCAATCCACTCGTCATCGCTCATCCGGTCGGTGTCTACCAACTTGATTTGTGTCATACCCTCCTGCTGCATAAACTCTTGTACGAGTTTCATTAGCTGGGTAATGGGCGAATCGGGTATATCCTCACCCTCAACAGGTGCCGCAAATGGCAGATTGGCTTCCATCTGGGCTATTTCCTCATCGGTAAGTGGTGCTACCTCTACTTCGGCTGGTTGCTGCGCTGCTGCCTCCTGCTCCATCTGCTGCTGGGCTTCAAGGGCCGCACGTGCAGCCTGCTCTCTGTTGTTGACGGCATAGTCCACAACATCGCTCTTGCTCTGTGCCGACTTCAACAGGTCAAGCAATGCCTCCTTGATTTCCTCGGTAGTCCACCGCTTTTCCTCTCCGACGCTGTTCTCAGGACTCTCCCATACCATGTGAACAAACTCGTCAACACCAATACCTTCGCCTTTCTTGGCCAGCAGGGTCTCGATAAATTTGGTATCGCCACCAATCTTGCGAGTCCAGCCCAATTCCTTCTGGAGGCCGCGCTTGCCGTTGACATCATCCCATGCAAGGTTACGCTTACGCCCAATCCACATCGAAACGAGCTCATAGACATCGTTGGCCTTGGTGAAGTCATCATCAAACAGCTCGCCCAACTCCGCTTTCAGAGCCTTGATGCGCTCCTGCTTCTGCTCTTCAACGGTGGCAGTAGTGCCGGAGGCATTTCCCGCCGGTATCTCACCTGCTGCCTGCGAAGGTACAACATTTCCTCCACTTACAGGTTGTTCTGGCTGATTATTTACGTTTTCTTCACCATTGCCAGCCAGTCCAGTTTGCTGCGATCGCATCGCAGCCCTCTCCTTCAAAGCCTGATAGTAGTCGATAATGCCTTGCGCCTTCTTCCTATCCATCAAGTCCTTGCGGGTCTTGGTAGCCTTGTCGTTTATCTTGTCAATAACAGCCTGCGCCTCACCAATAGAGGCATCAGCCACCTCGCCAACATCAAAACCATCTGCTTGAATGTCGGCAATGGCATCATCTACACCCACACCATTCTCATACCGCTTGATACCATCGTTATCTGTCACGCTTTCAATACTGACAGCAGTAGTGCCAGCGGCTTCTCCCGATGGCGAAGGAGAATTCTCTGGCTGCACGGGGTTAGCAGGTGCGGGTGTCGGTGTCTCGTCTGCTCCGGTGCCGGTATTTGCACCTGCCTCACCACCGACATTCCCTGCCTGCTGTTCTGTAGGCTGCGGTTGTGCCGCACCTTCCTGTGCTGCTTGCGCTCCTGTGGGGTCAACAACAAGGCTCACCTGCTGCTGCAACCGCTCGCGCTCCATTTCTTCCCATTGGTCAAGGCTCATGGCTCCAGGCATTACAGAATACCCGCTGCCGTCACCCAACTGCACAAAGTCACCATTCTCGTCAAGGCCGATTATCAGTCCAGAGTCCGTGCCGGTTATCCTGCCGCCTCCGTCCATCGTGACATTGCCACTTACCAAGGTGTAAGTGTTTGTTCCGTCAGAGATAACAATGACGTTCTGATTGTCCTCGTTTCCGTTGATGGTTCCGTGGAATGTCCTGCGCTCACGGTTGCTATGCGCCACACGGTCTATCTGTCTGTTGGCTTCATCCATGAAACTTTGATAGCGGGCATTGGCATTATACCAGTCAACGATGGTCTGTACTTCTTCGGGTCTAAAAGAATCCAAAGAGGAAATAATCTCCTGCGGACTCAGCCCCATACCCTGCAAACGAATGAACTCTTCCTTGATCTCCTCGTTGCGGTCAAACAATGCGGTCATGTTGTCCAAGGATGCCTTGTAAGCGTCCATCAACTGCTGACCAGCATTATTGTTCGGGTCAATAGGCTCTTCGGTACTGATGACGTTCTCAACTACCGCTTGTGCGGTGTCGGCTCCCACCTGCTGCTCATGTTCTACATGTACTTCACCTGCGGGATAAGCCAGCCCTTCAAGGAAATCACGGGCTTGGTCGGCCATTGCCAAACCTTCTGCATCCAACTGCATCGGGTCTTGCTCTGACAACCATTGCACAGTACCGGGAGTCCAGCCGTTTTCTTCCTCAAAGGCTTCTATTGCTTGTCTGTTGGCTTCGGCTTTCTGTAGTATTTTCTCAGTCTTAAACTGCAAGAAACGCTTGCCAAGTTCATTCTTGGGGTCGTTGATGGCGGCTACCGTCTCGGCATAGTCGAAACCATCACCCAAACCTCGGATGAACTCGTCAACGGCTTGTGCGGCTTCTGGATAACTCAGCTTATTGGTCATACTTAGATTGTCTCTGTAGTCTTGCCATTGCTGATTCATCTTCAACTCGCCCTCGTATGCCTTGGCTTCATCCTCTGTCTCAAAGGTCTGCGTCTCAATGACATCGCCGTTCTTATCCATAGAACTAACTTCCCAGCCACCGTGCTCGTCGCTTTTGCGACGAGAAGAGGATGCCATTCTCGGCTGATACTGTGCCATTTCTGCACCTTGCTTCTCCAAAGCGGCTTGTGTGTATTTTAGTATGGCTTTCTTGCCGTTCTCGTCAAACATACCTCCGTCACCTCTTACAAGGTCTGTCAAGGTGTCGTTCAGTCCTCGCGGGTCACTGATAGAGGAATCAATGGTTGTTCTTATGCGCCGCCATAGGTCATCACCAAACAGTTGTGCATTGGCATTGCTGACCCTATCCACATCGTAGTTGATACGGTGTCCGACATAGCCTACGGTATTGAGGGCTGACATAAAACCGCCCATCAGGGCTACACCGCAGAAGGTGTCGATATTCTGCTGGAGATTGAACACACCAGTTCCTTCTTTGGTGTCGAAGGTCATATCTCCGACAATAGCGGCATTGGCTATATTGCCGATTTCTTCTTCTAAATACTCACCGATAACTCCGTGCCATTGGGTACGCTTGGCAAACTGAGCGAGTCCTTGGTTGAACGCTCCGATACCCTTGCCTGCGGCTAACTCATAGATGAACTTCTGGGCTTTGTTGAGGCTCACACCTTCAATGCTTCCTGTCTCTGCTAACATCTTACGACCTGCCTTGCCGATAACGCTCTTGCCAAGTGCCTTGCCAAAGAAACTGTTGATAAAGCCAAGGTAGTTACCTGCCATTTCACTCCAGTTTTCAATGGAGGTGGAGGCCATTGCCTTGAAGATAGCGGCTCCAGGACTCTCGGCATCTTTCACGCCTTTATAGATGACATTACCATTGGGGTCGAGCTGTATATCTACTTGCCCAGTCATCCTACTCTGTGCGTCTGCGGCTACACGGGCAAGTCCTGTCGTGTTGGCCATCACACCTGCACCTACCACATCACCGATAAGTCTGGTGGCTATCTTCTTTGCCAGCATGCTCTTGGCATGGTCTTTCACCCACTTCGTGCCGTACTTCTTCAACGAGTACTTCATCAACTGAGCGGTAGCGGCTTCGCCAAGTCCACTGGCAGGGTTCATGGCCATTTCAAGCATGAAGGGTAGGGATTCGCCTGTCACGATACCTGCCTTAGTCCATCCGCTCAACTGGTCGGCAAACTGACTGTTGATAGCGGCATTCTTTGCCCAAGTGTCAAGCAGCTTTTGCTCGTTGGATGATAGTCCAAGTCCGCTGTCGGCTTTCATCACGGCATCGGCAACGGCAAACTGTGAAGCCATGTCTGCCTCGCCAAAGTCCCACGTGCGTGGATTAAGGGCTGTTTCAAGTACCTTACCACCAGCTCGCAACAAACCGCTACCAATTCCCTTGATCTCTCGGTCTCTGCGGACATCGGCAAGGAGTTGCTGGGTCTCTTCGGCTAAACGCCTGCGAGCAAGAAGTTTGTCTTGCTCTCTGGCTATTCCCTGACGTTCTGCTCCGTAGGCTCCACTTCGAACCATTTCTGCTTCAACCATATCACGGTCTACATTACTGCCCATTGGAGCCATGCCTGTTATTGCGGAGGCTGCAAAGTTACGTTTGAAGGTTTCCCACCATCCTTCGCCGTCGTGCTCGTCGCTTTTCCGACGAGCTTCTGTCAAGCGCTCTTCTTCCATGCGAATGTCACGCAGATCCTGTGCATTCTCACGTTCTGCGGCTTCTAAGGGATGGGCTTCCCGCCATGCGGCATCACGTAACCTGCGCTGAATATCCTCGGCTTGGTTCTTGTCTGTATGCTCTGTGCCTGCAGAGGTGATATAGGTCTGCTCCATCTGCCCGGTCTCTGCATTGAACTTGGGCGCACTCTTGGCGACACCACCACCTAAAGGCTTCTGCTTGCGGAAGGTCTCTTGGTTCTGAATGGTTCTGTCAAGACTTTCCTTTGCAGAGTCAACGGCTCCTTGTGCGGAATTGATGGTCATACCAAATCCCATCATTTCCATATCGGTGGGCTTATAGCCCTGCTTGGGTTGCTGTGCCTTCTTGGGCTGCACGCCTGGCTGCTGTGTAGGCTGAGGCTGTGAGGGTTGAGCCACTGTGCCTGCGGGGTTTCCCGCAGGTGTCTGCGAAGGTTGCGGCTCTGCTGTTGCAGGGGCTTTGTATATCAGCGTATCAAAAGCGGCCTGGTCTTTACCAATACCCTTATATCCTCTCTCTGATAGTGCTTTATATACCTTTGCACGGTTTTTCGGATTGCTCATCTTGGCGGCAAACTCCTGCTCGCTTGCTCCGATACCACTAAAACCCATGCCCTTCAAGGCGTTATATACTTTCGATTGGTTGGTCTTTATATCTGCCATAATAACTATTATTCAAGTCCTAAATCCATTTCGTCCTCGTCATCTTCGAGTCCTAAGTCCATATTGGTGCCACCGCCATAACTCCAGCCAAGACGGTCTGCAGCATAGTCGCCCATCGTGGGATTGGTACGCAACAAGTCCATCACCATCTGACGCTTCACATTGTCGCTCTGGTCTTTACCGAAACCTAACTCACGAAGACGCTTTGCAACATCGCTTTCCTGCACCAAACCTTGCGACTTGGCATAGTCAAACATCTGCAAAAGCTGGTTACTATAGTTCCTGCCATTAGGTGTAATTCTGCCTTTCGGTGTGTCAAGTGGTGCAACACCACCGCTACCATTACCGCCGCCACCGCCATTCATCTTCCATTGGCGATAGGCCTGCATATTCCTTGCATTCTGACTGGCTATACCGATACGCTGCTGACCTTGCCGTTCTGCTACTTTGTTGTGACGCTCGCGCTCTTTCTGCTGGGCTGTGCCAAGTCTCTCACGTAGCGCAAGACTGCCTTCTTGATAGGCTCTTTGATTAGCCAACCTATCTCGCATATTCTGTATCTGAGCCTCGGTATAGCCTGCCTTTCTTGCAGCATCAGCTACTTTCAAGTTGAAGTCTGCCTCCCATTGCTTTGCCTTGGCATCCTGCGCTGCTTTCGCCTGCTGATAGTTAAGATAGGTGAGGTTGGCCTTGTATCTGAGTGCCTTGCCCTTCTCATACCTTGCCTGCTCTTCCAAGACAGGCGAATTGAGCTGCTGTGCAGGGGCATAGTTCACGGTGTTATAGATATTACCGATATGACGCAAAGCATCTGCCACTGCCATAATTCGCTGATTGGCAACACTGGCTTTACGCATCCGCTCTTCATCCTGCGGACTGGTGTACATAGAGGATAGTGCGTCCATTCCCGACGTATCACTGTTGGGGTCTATAGCTGGAATAGCCACCGTGCCTGCGGGTTTTCCCGCAGGTCTCGCAGTTGGTGTAACTGTTGGTTGTGCGGCTTGCTGCGTTTGCTGAACAGGCTGCGCATGATAGCCTGCGGTCTGCGCATTGGGGTAGTTCTGCTGCTTTTGTTGAGCAAATAGATTATATGCCATAAAAATAACGTTATTTCTGCGGGCAAAAATAGACATTACGGTTTTACTTCCTTCCGTGTTTTAACATGAATAACTGTTACTATTTCTTAATTCGCTTTGCTGTTATTTGTTACATTTTGTCGCGAAACACGCCAATTCTTTCAAATTCTTGCAACATTGGAAAGAATTTGTTAACTTTGAGGGCATTATGAAGAATGACTACGACATAACAAGACAATTTCAGGATGACCTGATTAAGGCTTATAATCGGGTGGCTCCTACGTGCCTCATGCAAAGTGACGCATGGGAAAAGACGGTAAAACAGCCTGCACCACGTTACTATGTCTCGGCAAAGCAGGCTTCGCAGATTCTTTCGCCAATGGTGCAGGGTGACTTCTCGCGTGTTGACATGATGCTTCCCAACAAAAGGCGCATGTACTACTCACTCCTTGAAAAGGTGATAGAACTGTCTGAGAAGCGGGCATTCGTAGGAAAGTCGCTCACCTACATCGTTCAGTTTGCCGTTGCATCACCGGCTCCAGAGTTCTTTATCAAAGCCAATTCGTTCAGATGCATACGTTCGCTTCTCAAAAACAACCACTATGACGATGAAGGGCGGCTGGTAAATGCCAAGTTCCGTGAACGCGCATACGAGAAACTAAAGAAGAAACGCGAACGCGCAAAGGCACTCAGCATCAAACTCCAGCAGTAGTGCCGCCCGTTTTTCCGGGCGGCTTCAAATCCGCGCCTCAGTCATAGGCTCCTCGGTCTTCTCCTTCTTCTCATCCCGCTTCCACGACGGCTTGTATATCGGCTCATGAAAGGCAATCCACAGACCTATAGCCGTTGACATCAGCACATCGTCATGCTTACCGCTGCCCGGCTCGTTACCCATCTTGTTTGTCTCAGGGTCTCGCTGATACCAGCCTAATTCCTGATACATATTTTCATCGGGTTCCTCCCATAGTTTATCATCAACACAGGCAATCAAGTTATCTATCAGCCAAATCTTCGTCTGTACATTGGTATGGAACCCATAGATGGGCTTGATTCCCTCGGTAGTGCTCTCAGGCTCCTTCACGCGCTGATAGAGGTTCGGATAATACCCTGCTATCTCGGTGATGATAGTACCGAAGTGGTCACCCTCGGTGTTGTTATCCTTCTCCCGGTCGGCGGTATTCTTCTCTATTACCAACAAAGCATCGTCATAAAAATGCGCCAACGCAGCTGCCGTCCATGCCAGAATGTCATGTCGGATATGCCCCCTCCATCGGGCTACCACCCTCGGCCTTCCCTTCACCTCGGGGCACATGCCCATCAAATCGAACACGGTCATCACGGTATAGTCGCTGGTCGCACTCTTGCCGCCAATATCCACGCTCACCAGATACCTGTTCTTTACCTTTAATATCTGATTATTGGGCATCGTCCAAATCTTCAGCTCACCCTGCTTGTCCTCGCGTATCTTAATATCGGCATTTTGGAACACCTTCCTGCTCTTGTTCTCGAATGGTGGCAGGTTGATGTTGGCGTAATAGAGAGGCGATTTCGGCGCCTTGCAGTCCTCCTTCAAGTCATCAATGGCATACGGGTCAAACACAGCATTGCCCGCATTACGGAAAGCCTCAACGGGGTCGATAGGTGCCTCGGAAGCCATATATCCGTGCGCCTTGTGCTCATTGCGTCTGTATCTGTACCAGTTGATAGCCTCAAAGCACGCACCCATCTTCCACAACCGCCAGAAAAACTTACCCGACTCTCGGAATCCCGCCGGGCATTGCTCGTAGTCTTTATTCTCCCACAGCCAAGTAGCAAATTCTTCTTCTTCCTTCGGATTGAAGCCTTCCTTTCCCATTGGCTTCATATCGTTCTCAATCAGGAAGAAGGCGATAAACAGGAAATGATAGGCAGAGGTACTGTCTTCTTTCATGGCATCCTGACACAAATCATAGAAGAAACCGCTGTTCTTCTTACCAGTACTCTCAAACACGGCCAACTCGTCTGGCAACCCCAAGAATCCACCTTGCAAATTGGAAATCACTTCGTCAGGGTCATGTTCGGGTGTCTTTTTCCATGATGCCACCTCGGAGTAGTGCACCATCTTATAGTTGTCACCACGGCATTTCTCAAACGAGTTGAACGATGCGATACTCAACAATGAGGTACGTGCCAAGTATTTTCCGTCTGTAATCTGAAAGTCGGAGTCTGAACGCTCGTATGGGGTCATCTGTAGCTTACTGCCCGGCATCCCAACCGTCCACCCTGGTTGTTTCTCCACGGCCTTGCGGTACATAGCCTTAATCTTCTTGGAAGTGGAGTCTGCCTGCGTGATAACGGCTGCGTTCCATCCGTGAGGGTGACGGAACTCCTGCATCCACTTGATATACATCTGGGTTAGGGTAGAGCCTCCCCACTGACGGGCTTTCAGCAGCACCACAAGGATAGGCTTGTTCGCCCTACGTAAGTCCTCAAAGAGTTTCAGCAGTTTTCGCTGTGCATATCGTAATCGGAATGGTATCATACCACCCGACACCTTATCGACTATCTGGTCAACGAGTACAAATGCAAACTCTGGATCATCGTAACACCTCGCTTGGAATAAGGCTTCCTCCACGTCCTGATGATAACCCTCGTCGTATTGTCCGATTATCTGTCCGCTCTCTTCGATAAACCTGCGTATAGTACCATATTTCAGCACCTCATGCCATATAGTACTCTGCAGGCACTCCCTCGGCACCCACATTTCGGAAATGATACAGTCGGGAATGACGACATGCACCCTCATTCCTTCCTTGAAACCATAGCATCCCAACCCCGTCAGCTGGTCGTAAGGCCCGAATATCTCCTGCCTACGTGCATGGTTCTCTGCTATCAGTTCACGTATCTCTTCCTTCATAGCCAGTCCTTCGTTCCGTGTGGTGCGATATTATCGCGCCAGAAATAGCCAACCAAATATCCTCCCAGCAAGCACCACAAATGTAGAAAGGCATTCACATGGGGAATGAACATCGGAATAACAAGCCACAACTTATTCTTCCACAGCATTTCCCTGAATTTCTTCACTCGCCCCCAACTCATTCCCACGATGGCAAACAGAACACCACTGAACCCGCAAGTGCTCTCCTCAAGAAAACAAGGCAGAAAAGAACACAACACCGCCACAAAATAGGCACTCCCCAAATGCAGCCCACAAGGTATCATCCACAAGCAAAGAATATTCGCCGCCAAATGAAACACATTAGCATGGCTCAGCGGATAAAGCAAATGTCCCGTCCAGTATGTTGCGGCACTGCCACAACCACCCACAAACGAAAACCCCGGCATCGCAATCCACGACACAACAAGAACTATCGAAATAATGACCTTTGCCAATGAATACTTCATCATCTCCACTTCAACAAAAATAAAACTAACAGACACAGAAAAGCTACTATTCCTATCTCACCAAACGCTATCTTCTGCCTCTCCCACCAAGTCAGTTCCTTCTCGACAGGATAAGGCACGGAAACGGTATCGGTCTTCAATACGGTGTCTCTATGGTTCTCGTAAGTGTTGCTCTTTTGCTCAGATAATTCTTTCTGAAGAAGTATCAACAGCCGCTCATTCTCTCTCAGTTTGATGCCTAACTTCGCCATCATCAATGAATCTTCCGGACGGGCTTCTCTGATGACGGTCTCTTTCTCAGTGCGAACGGTGTCTTTCTGGATGACGGTGTCGGTCTTCGACTCTTTCTCCATCTTCACCGTCTCAACAGGAACGTACTTCACACTCTGACAACCGCTGAACAGCAGCGCAAAACAAACAAAAAGGCTTACCGCGTTATCACAACGAAGTAAACCACACATTATTAACAAACAATACTTATCAAACAAACTACTATTACCCTTTTTTGACATATTCCACAACAAAATCTATCGACCTCTGTATCTCGGCAACGTCCACGTCCTTAGAATCTGCAAGATGTAAACAACGCTGGCACTTTCGCAGCATAGCCAAATGGTGACGCTTCTCTTCAATAGAAACAAACGCGGCATGCGTACACAAGTCGGAACAGTGCATTACACCACTGGCTTCACCGCCGGCAACACAAGAACAATAGCCACAGCCGTCAATGTCCTCAAACTTAAACCAACAGCAAGCACCACAAAGTTTCTCCTCTTCCTTCTCAATCATTCTAATTTCAATTTTATGGTCGTCAATGTCACTTCTTCGGGTGGTCAATACCCCGGGGGTCAGAAAAAAGTGTATCTCTGTCTGTACCTTTCTCTGCTGTACCTTGTGCCGGTGGTCAACGCCCCCACCCCATTGGGGTCGCCTCAACCCCACCTCGCAACCCCCATCAAGCCACGCCCCCATTGCGGTAAATCGGTTCGCCCATGCCATTGTAACCGACGATTTCTCCCGCTCCATCCACCGAAGTAGGCGAAGAAGGAGTGCTCGGTGTAGCTACCTTACTATTATTGCTCCCTCCTTGCAGGCTTGGCTTGGCGGCTGATGTTTGGTCTACTGCTCCTGCTACGCTCATAATGGCATTGGATGCGCTTTGGGCTGCATTGGTGATGTTCTGCGCCCTCTGCAACTCCCTATTCATGTCCATTTGGGCGAATTGGGCTTCTGCCTGCCTGTGCTGAGTGTCAACGTTAGCCTTCCTCTGCTGGTCGGTAGCGGCAATATCCGCAATGGTATCGCCAACCAACTTGTTTCCAGCCTCCTTCGCCATCGCTGTAGCGGCATCAGTCCCACCACCAACGGCTTGTGCGCCTGCGGCTCGCTTCCATTGCTCTCTGGCATAGTCCTTGGCCCGTCTGACGAGGTTCTGACCTGCTGCGGTGTCAACGTAGTCTTCATTGTACCTGCGAGCGTACCAGGCATTCTCCTTGGCTTCCTGCTGTCTCTGTCTCTTCTCGGCTTCCCTCGCGGCTTTGGATGCGCTGATACCACCAAAAAGGCTTGATGCCAGTCCTACACCTGCACCGATGGCAGAAATAATCCACAACTTAGGCTGATTAACACCGATGGCAAGGTTATCACGCTCCATGCCTGCACCCCTGCCCAGCCCTAACGGCTGATTTGATAATACTGTTATCTTCATATCACGTTATATTTTTACCTGACTTACGTCTGTTATTGTTCATTCTTTGGCCTCTTTCGCCATTTTTGTTACCAATCTGTTACTTTTTTCACTCCTTTTTTGAGCCAAACCACTTTGTGTATCGGCATTTCCATGCTCCACGATTAATCCTTCAAGGATTCAAACCCTGCCAACAGGCCTCTTTTTGTTCCAGCACACATCTGCCATGCTTCCCCGCTTTGAATACTTGCAGAACTTACTGCACTGCTATGCTTCTCGCTGGATGAACACTTTTCCTGCGGCGAGGGCTCTTTTTCCCGCTGATGTCCTTCGGATGGCTCTTTCGCCTGCAAAAATAGGCTGTTTTCCAGCCCATTCGTCCGTGTCACATCATAACAACTCTTAACACTTATCTGTCAATAAGTCTGAATGGCCGCTCCTTGCGCAATCGTTTGCTTATCATGCCTAATGTAAATAAATATGAATATTGTCAATTTTTCGGAACAAATTTATTTACAGAAAGTTAGTCTCATTGCCCCTTTAAAGTGAACACTAACAAAATGTATTAACTTTTTACTTTCCCCAAAAAAGATGTGAACAATTCTTAATTATTTGTTTATTTAGTTAAACTTATTTAATTCTTTTATAGAAAACGTTCAACGTATTCAGGAAATTATTATCTTTGCATCGTGCAACTGAGGAAGGGGGCACAGAGAAGAAGGAAGTGAAGAAGATGCCACAACCGATGGGACGAAGGCTGAAAGCCACCCGACTGAGGGGAGAGGGATGCATGCAAACATCAATAGTGATTAAGGCTTGGGAAACATCTTGGCAACCTCAAATATGTAACCGACCTGCTTGTGCGCAAACAAGGATAGCACCATATAAGACAATGTGGTTACGGCATTGTTAGCAGGGAGGGCAAAGAAAGTTGTAATGCGGCCACCTAATATTAAAGGTGAGAGTTCAAAGCCGTCTATAAACGCAGATGACAACATAAATGTAGAACAATATGACACAGTACTTAAATCGCATCACCATGAGTGATGATGTTGCGCAGAAAGCCTACGCAGGAGAGTTTGATTCGGAATGTGACTTCACTTACATTAACATCAATAATGGCAAGGAAAGCACACATCGTACAACAATTTACAAAGCTATACTTCTTGCTGAATGTCGCAGAGACGATGGCAGGTACAAGAATTATGAGTTCCACATTGGATGACAAGTTAAAGGATTGATGGCAGGTTCAATTCCTGCCCATCTGCTATTTATGTTTCACTAATATTATTTATCGGTATGAAGAAATGGGTTTATGAGGTGATTTCCACCAATATTCACAATGGGAACAAGGATAGTGACTTTTTTGATAGTGAAAAGGCTGCTAACAAGTGGAAGGAGAGTAGAGAAAGTAACGGCATTTTTGTTGCCGAGGTTTGCAAGTGGCCTCTTTGGGGCATGAAAGATATTTGAATATATAATTCCATCGGGATAGGTGGAGGGCAAATCCGTTAAAGGCGGTACAGAGGGGTCCAAGTCCTCTCTGCCTGCAAGCATGCGTGAGTATAGATTTTCGGTAACACCTTTGAGCCATCTCACATTAAACAAAGTGACTGAAAGCGATGTGGTGGGAACTAACCTATTTAGCCCCTTGCAGACCACCCACAAGGAAATAAAAGAGTGGCGGAGAAAGAAACTCCACAAAAACACGTTGAAGTCGGTTAGGAACGTAAAAGCACCGAGGGTAAGCAACCACCAAGCGAGTAACATTGGGCGACAAAGGAAAGCGCACAAAAGGAACGAGACCACACCTCAGAAACATTGAGACAAAGGCTACCATCGGGCGATGATGAATAAGCGCAAGTGAATGGAGGACTAAATGGGAGAATGGGACATGTGACAAGTTAATGCCTCTGTCCCTTTTTCCATTTTTATGAGAGGAACTAATACATTTAATTTATGGTGCAGAATTTATTTTCAATCTTAGGCTACAATGACTTTTGGAAAAAGTTTGCTTACACTTTTCCTATGCTTGAGCCAGCATGGTACGAAGTGTATATAGACTTCATGGACGATGTTTACAACCCCTCACAGACTGAAGAAGAAAACCTATGGGCTGCGTATAAGTACGTTGATGCCCACAGAAACGATTACGATTAATCATTAATATATAACTATTATGAAAGATTTATTGATTATCAACAATGCTTACGTTGAAAGCTTCACTTCCTGTAAAGAATCAGAAGTAAGTGCCAACATTAAGAAAGCCAGAGAGTTTTACGAGAAAGAAAAAAAATCTCAAAGACGTCTTATCATGGCCTATCCAAAAGAGAAGGAATATTGGCAGAAAGCACTTGACAGGACAAAGAAGATTCTTGCATCCGGCTTCCGTGCCGTCACTTGGGAAGAGTACGAGAAACTCCAGCGTGGAAAGTGGCTGAGCAAAGAGCCGAAAGAGATTTCTAAAAAAGAGTACAACGAAGCCCTGAACGTTCTGCCGACAAAGTGTTGGATTCAGAACGAGCGTTATTCCATGTTCTTTATCGGAGAGTGTACCACCATGACTTACTACGGCCAATACCTCTACGACAAAGTTAGTGGTAAGTATTACACGGCTCTGACAGACATCTGCGACAAATCCACATGGCTTGACAAGATGCTTAATCTATATTAGAACACTTAAACAATAAAATAAAGGAGATTCAATTATGGACTACTCACAATTCCACCCCGTGGAGCCGGCCGAAATGCAGGCCTGTGTGCTCCCCATCCTGTTCAAGTGTTTCGACAGCAAGCCCATCGGCACAGACTTCGTAAAGATGGGTCTATTCAAGGGATCTGTCCTTGCAGTGAATGTAGATGGCAACAATGCCACATTCGCTCTGCCTTTCAATGGCCCGATAGCTTTGCTCAAAGAGTATCTGACCAAGGAAGAACGTAACGGCAAACAATGCCTGCGACACTACAACAAGACAGATTCCATCATCTACAACTTTGAGACCAACGATGACAACACAGAGTTGGTCATGAATTTCTACACCAAGGAGTTTAGACTATTCTGATTATGCTGACAAAAGAACAATGGGCAGACCGAGAAGCGACAACTTTCGTTGCTTTCTTGGATGACCTGGATATAATGGATGGTCATCCACAAAACGAGCACCTTGCCCGACAAATCATTTCGAAATTACAGAAGATGTACAACTTAATAAATTTTTGATTATGGATTTCAAAGACATCATCAAAGCCCATCTGGACAAGATGGCCGAACAAGATGCAGCATTCGCAGCCCGCTACGCATTAGAGACAAAATCGCTCGACGCATGTATTCAGTACATCAAGTTCGAGGCACAGAAACAGGCCAAGCAGGGCTTCGCAGCCATACAAGACGATGTTGTCTATGGTTGGGCTGTACATTACTACCAAGAGGACAATATCAACGTAGGAAATGCCAAAGCAAAGGTTGTCACGCCAAAGGCAGCACAGAAAGCCAAGGCCAAAAAGACGAAGCCACAGCCCAAGGAACTGAAACCTCTGAATGCGCTTGTCAAGGACAAGCAGAATAACAACAAGTGTGTACAAATGGATTTATTTGCCGATTTCTTTTGATTATGAGACCACGAAATAAGTACGAGAAGAGGGTAGCGGAACTTAACGCCACCCTCTCCCAGGACATTGCCATGAGTAATGTCCTGTGGGTAAAGGAAGCCTGCAAAGGCTGGGACATGAGCCACTTCTGCTACTTCACCATTCATGCCTATATAGCTGAGTTCGAGGTTAGCAGGCTCTATCGTGTCTATAAGTTCACAGACAGGTCTACCGACCATTTCTTCTTCGTGGAGATAATGCGCAGGTTTACCGATGGCGAGAATAAACTCTATTTCGGCAAGCAGCGCACCATGGGCAGCTATTACGACTGCTTTCTCTACGACTCACCCATGGAACTTCGTAGCACGCACAAGAACTACGCCTACAACGACATCACAATGCTCTTCGACCTCAGCATTGCCGCACAGACCGAGACCGAAGGAGCACGCATCGCATGCGTACAGAACGACCCGAATGAGCTTGCACGCATCATCTGTAACAATCCGGTTGCCGAGACCATGTACAAGCAGAACAACCCCATGTTCACTCACCTCCTGCATCGCACATATCTGAAGGAGACATGCCGAGCCTACACCATCGCCAAACGTCACGGATTTGTATTCAACAGCGAGACTATCCCTCTGTGGCTTGATATGGTTTATGCCATCATCGTTTGCAAGAAAGATTGGCACAACCCAGTATATATTGCAGCAAAGGACTTACGAGCCACACATGACCGGTTTATTCGCATGATGGTTCGAAAGCAGCAGGAAAACAGGCTGACCCGTGAGTATAACAAGGTGCAGCGAGAGTTGGATCGCAATAAGACTATCAACGAGCAGTACGTCAAGCGCAGAAAGCGTTTCTATAATATGGTTCTCACCGATGGCCTTATCTCCTGCCGAGTGTTGGAAGACGTGCAGGCATTCCGTGAAGAGGGCGAGGCCATGCAGCATTGTGTATTCAAGTGCCGATACTTCGAAAAGCCTTATTCGCTTATCCTCTCCGCAAGGATAAATGGTGAGCGTATTGAGACTATAGAGGTTGATTTGACCAACTATCAGATTAAACAATGCTATGGCAAGCACGACTTGTTCACGATACACCACCAGCGTATTGTTGACCTCATTAATGCTCAGATGTGCACTATCAAAGCATATAACACAAGAAAAGTAGTTCACACAAAACACAAGATTGCAGTATGAAACAACTTGAATTTGATTTTGGCTCTTACGGGGTGACACGTGAGCAGGCCTGCATCATGTGTCACCTTTCGTCAGAGTGCAGCGGTTGCTGTGTCAGGTGCATCGCAAATGGCGAGAACGGTAGCTGCAACGGACAGACGTGCAGCATACCCACAAGAGATACCGAAGGAAAACGATGGGAAACGTGGATTCATCTTGTAAAGACAACGCTTCCAGAACTTCGCAAATTCATTCCCAAGAAATACATTAAACTCGTAAAATGAAACGCTTATTCCTCACCATCATCTTCATCATCCTCTTCATCATCGGCCTCTTGTGCTGATGGGGAAGCCACCATTCCCGGAGTTTTCACTTCGGGCAATACAATATTTTTGAAACCGTTCGCGTTATTCAAATAGTATGAAACGACTTAATCAATGAAACAAGAAGTATTCAATCTCTCCATCCCCATGAAGGACGGCTCAACCCAAAAACTCTCCGTCACCCGCAATGACATTGAGTATTGGCTGACCGAACATGAGTTGACAAAACTCATGGACTCAAATGATGACCGACTAACCTCCAACTTTTGTGTAGCCTACCAAAAGGACTACAACAAATCCCATCCTAAACCCAAGGGCCAGCGTGGTGGTGCGCGTGAGGGTGCAGGACGCAAGGGCAAGAATGGTGGTTCTTTCCATCATGGTTTCCGCTTCTCCGCCAGGGTGCATGACATCTTGGAAGAACATCGTGAAGATATGACCGCCTTTGTCGAGAGTGCCATCCTTGCCTACAACAGAGCCATTAACGCAAATAAAAGGGATGACGATTAAGCCATCCCTGCCTTTTCCCTAAAACTCTGCCTTAATTCACAAAAGGCAGAGTTTTCTTATTTTTCTGTCGCCTTCACGAAGAAAACTTCTTCTGATAGTTGGCCATTGTTTCAACTATCGTATCATCCATCAGATTCGCATAGGTCTTTTCCGTTTCCTTTATCGATGCGTGTCCCAGCATGTGCTGGATGACATGTATCGGCACATTCCCCTCGTTCAACAGCATCGTGGCTCCAGTGTGCCGTGCCCAGTGTGTCGTCACTGGCTTGTCTATCTTCGCATACATCACGGCCGCTTTCAGATACGCATTATACTTCACATTGCTGATGATAGGCAGTTTCCCCTTATACCGCTTCAAAATGGCCAAAGCAGGCTCCAGTAGTACTATCGTGAACTCCTGCCTTGTCTTCGTGCGCTGCGCCTTGTACACCGTCTGCCCTTTCACCTTCTCACAATCCTTGTAGTCGAATTTAGCCAAGTCCGAGTAACCCATCATCGTGTACGTCTGAAATACAAACAAGTCCCTCACCTTACGCAGGCACTCACTCGGCAGGATGCACGACTCAAACCGATGGAACTCCTGCGGGGTGAGGAATCTCGTCAGTCCGTCATCCTCACCTCTCTTGATGTCCAGGCGAGAGTAAGGGTTACGCTTCACAAGTCCGTCCTCTACAGCCTGCAGGATAAAACATTTCATCAGCTTGTGGTAGTTCCACCGGCTATTCTCTTTCAGACCTCTGCCCTTTAGTTCATCATCCAGCAGCAAGATATTTCTCTCTGTCACGTCCGAGAAATACACTATCCCCTTCCATGCTTCCAAGAATCTGAGCACCACGCCATACCGCTTCTGCGTACCCTTGGCAAGGTTCGCCATGCGTCTCCTGGCTATGTCCTTGGCATAGTCGAGGAATGTCTGCTGCTGCATCATGCTCCCTTTCAACATGCTTGGCACGGCATTCAAGTCCAAGTTTCCCTCGTCCATCATCTGTGTGATAATCTCTGAGCACTTTTTCTTCATGATTTGAAGCTGGTCATTCAAGTCTTTCCAATCCTTTCGACCCACCACACAGCCATCCTTCCACTCCTTGGGAAGCAGCTTAACACCCGTTGAGATATACTTTCTTACCTTGTCTGCCGTGATTCTCAACTCTACCACAGCCGGCCTTGTTCTTGTTGACTGACCTTTGCGGTCATAAACTAATGTTAATGTTGGCACCATAATTGTATCAGTTTGTTAAATTAAGTAATTTTAATGTTACCGTTTTTGTTTTTGAAAAATTTTGGTAACGGATTGGTAACATTTTGGTAACAACAAACAGCCAATTATAGCAGTTGTCAGCAACCAATAGCAAATGCTACCAAATCATCCGAAACCATCGAATAGTCTTGGTAACATACTGAAAAACAAAAGTTTAAACGCGCAAATCCTTCTCTCTCAACAAATTAGGGAGGTCGTTTCATTCAACTTCCTCCCCTCTACTTTGTGATCCCGTTGGGGTCACTATCGTTAGAGGCGTAAGTCGTTGTATTTCAGTTTTGTTACGTAAGGTTCGACTTTAAGCGTGGTAACGGAATGGTAACGTCACCCTACATCATGCTTTCGTTTAAATTTACAATTTTTCTTTTTCATCGTTTTATACTTGTTTTAATTAAACTTAATGAAGTGTACAACCTCACGATTTATTCTCTAACTTTGCACCCGTCAAGTTCGAGTTGACAAGTGAAATAGCACGTCGTTTCATACCGACATATTGCAGGTAAAGTCCGCCAGGCTCCTGCACAAGTCCCCAAAGGTTACTCGAACTATCCTGCGGGGGCTTTTTGTTTTCACACCACTTCCTGCATGACGGGTAACTCCTTCATGAGAGCCAGACACCAAGTGCAGGATTTTATAAGCCAGATATTGGGGGAAGCGCTAATCTGGACGCTAAGGCTTATCCATGAGGACGGCGGCGCAAGGGGCAGGAAACCCTAACAGAACCTCAAACTCCGTGACCTGCTGAATCGGAGTCGGTGACGGGGGCTCAACTCATTTGTCAGTGAAAGTTTTTCCACAAACCGCATAGGAAACCCACCTCAACATGGGGAAAGGAAGACTATGCGGATTAAGAAACCCAATCTTTTTGTAGTGAAAGTTTAATTTTTTAATAATTATATTATGAAGTATAAAGGAATAGAGATAGGTTTACCTACCTTAGAACAGATAGAGGATTGCTGCCGTGAACAAAAACTCCACGTTCCTGCTATCGAAGTCTATCACTACTATACAAAAAAGAACTGGCTGACAGGAAAACACAAGCCTGTAAAGACCCTCGAATCCGCGTGTGCTGCCGTCAACGGAGCATTTTTGAAGCGTCTGCACAAAAATGAGCCTTTTACGCCTTTATATGATGGTATGAACAACAATATTTCAAAGAACGAAGCTGTAGCGAAGGCAAAGAACTGGGTTTTAACAAACATGCCCTGCTTCCTTGAAGCTATGGAGCTGATAAGGAAGGAATGCCCACAAGAATGGGAAAGGCTTTACTCTGAATTTACCAAGTCTTCCTCAATCTGATTAATCATTATACCCAAGTCAGCCAGCTCATCTTGCTCTTTTTCTGTAAAGGCGGATTTATCTACAAGCGCACTAATCGCATCATAAGCGGTTTGTGCGTCTTTCTTGCTTATTGTACCTCAATTAAGCACGGCCTCACGAACCTTTAAGAACAATTCAGCGTACTTTATACGTTCCTCTGTTGATAGTTTCTTTATGTCCATATCAGTTTCGATTTATACGTTTCTCCAATTCCTTATAAGCCTTATCCGTCACGCATGAAGAACATGTCGTGCCAATAGAAGGCAATGACTTTATTTCAACCCTCTGCACCATATACCTCGGCTCTTCTCCGTTCTCGCCACCTGACAAGAATAGGTTGACGCATTTTCTGTTAACGTGGATGCAGTTGTATCTGTCAAGATAGACGTATTCGCCAATCTCTACATTCTTCTCTTTCTTTTCTGTGGTACAGCTGAAGAACACAGCCAGGAGTATGATAGCATACCATTGTTTAAATGTTAGTTTATTCATACATGCAGCTCTTTCGGGTTAGCAGAATCCATTTCATTCCATCTGAAAGCCTCTTGACTTCTTTTTTATCTAAAATCACCTTCTCTATTTTGGCTTTAGGGAATTTTCCATTACTCTCGTGAAGTACAAAATCTATAAAAAGATTATCGTCAGTATAGGAGCTATATCCATTTAAATAATAATCTAGTCTTTTTACACTTTTATCTCGACCACTTTGGAAGCCATTATTAACAAAATCCCAAGTGCTAACTACCCAATCAAAGGCCTCTTCATATTTATCCAATAACTTATCTGTATATAGTTTATATCGCTTTCCATATATATCCGGATGCTCATTTTCCCAAGTTTGAATTAGATTGCTACCATCAAACTTGAAATTCCCTGATTGTATTTGTTTTAACCAATTACCAACCAAACCTAATTCATCTAAGTTCTTCATTTTTATTTCTCCTTATATTTTTTTATATCTTATTTGTATTCGTCTTTTACTTCATTATGCGGAGTCGGGTCGATATGGAGGTTTATCCCTTTTTCCTGCTCTTTTCTACGATTCTCATAGAAAGCTCTTCTCACTCTCTCCCCCACATGTGCAATATTCTCTGATACATATTCCATAAAGAAATCATAATTTGACTTTTTTTCGCTTGCCATAATCTACCCCTCCTTAATCTTATTATAAATAAATGTAATCTGCTGCATAATCTTTTGATTCTCCTTGATTATCTCTTGGTAACGCTGTTCGTTATCCATGTACCGCTCAAAGAGCTTCATGACAATATCAAGGTAGTATTCTTTATTCTCGTTTAAAGGAACATTGTGTAATACATCGGAAATGTCTGGTATGTCCCGTGTATTACATTGTGAAATATCGCTGCGCTGTGTATTACCTTGTGGCGCATTATTCACGTACATATCCCCCTTTCCATCAACCAACCAGTTTTCGGAGGTGTTGATGGCATTGCACATCTTCTTGATGTCATTGATAGTCCAAGGTTGACCACCAGCTCGTTTTTTTGTGAGATTGCCTGGGTCAATGCCAACCTTCATGGCAAATGCCCTAACTGAGGGATAATCGTCAATCAAGACGTTTACCCTCTCCGTGATTTCTTGTTGATTTAACTCCTTAGCCATGTTTAATATCTGTTTTAATTTGTAAAATACAATTAAATTACATCATAATTTGGCCACAAAGTTTTGTAATACAACATAAATACACTATCTTTGCATTCGGTTTGGTAAAACAACCGCCCGCACATAAGAATAGCGTCTGCGGAATATAACAACCGCAGGTTTCAAGTGGCATTGCAAATATACGGTTTTTCCGTGAGACTGCTACTCTTTGCGGGTAATTTTTTAAGTAATATTAAGTAATACATTGTAATCGTGAAAGTAGACAGAGTAAGTACAACGGACATTAACAACATCGGGGCATTCGGCAAGCTGGTTGCAACGCTCCCTACGTATGCTGCCTGCGAATCGGCAAAGAACCTCGTCACCCGTGCCAAGGCACGTCACCCTCGCGCTGATGGGCTTACCTATACGGTATCTATAGAAAAACCCACCAATACAATCACCATCGAGGTCGTAAGACCGGAAGATGTAAACAGGAAGAACCGCTAAACAATATAAGGTATGAACGAAGTTATCAGATTCACAGACAGTCAGACCATGAGTAGTTTGGAGATTGCCAAGCTTGTGGGTCGTGAACACAAAGATGTCATGCGCTCCATCCGTAATATGGAGCCAGCATGGGAGAAAATCAACGGGCGCAAATTTGCGCTGGTTGAATACAAAGATGCAAAAGGGGAGAGCAGACCCTGTTACAGCCTCACCAAAACCGAATGTCTCTACATCGCTACGAAGTTCAACGACGAGGCGCGTGCCAAACTCATCATCCGATGGGAACAGCTGGAGCAGAAGGAGCGCACATCAATGACCACCCTGCCCGACTTCACCAACCCTGCCGAAGCCGCACGCGCCTGGGCAGAGCAGTACGAACAACGACAACTTGAAGCCAAGCGTGCCGACGAAGCCGAGTCACAAGTGCTGTCGCTCACACAGGAGATAGCCACCATGCAGCCTAAAATCTCCTACTACGACACCATTCTAAACAACGCTTCCACTGTCCTCACAACACAGATAGCACAAGACTATGGTATGTCTGCTGTGGCTTTCAATAAGGTACTCAACGAAATCAGTATCCAGCGCAAGGTCAACGGCCAGTGGATTCTCTATGCTCCGTTCCTCTCTATGGGCTATGTTCAGTCCAAGCCGGTCACCATCACGCACACCAACGGCCATCAGTCCGTGAAGTACAACACCGAATGGACTCAAAAAGGCCGTCTCTTTCTCTATGAGGAATTGAAGAAGCACGACATCCTCCCGCTTATCGAGGTTACACAACAAGAAAAATTCTAAAAACATATATAAGGTATGAGCGAACAGAAAACTATTAAAGCCTACAAAGGCTTCGACAAGGATTTGAAATGCCGTGGCTTCCAGTACGAAGTCGGCAAGGAGTATGAAATGAGTGGTGAAATCAGCTGCTGCAAGAACGGCTTCCATGCCTGCGAGTCGCCATTGGAGGTGCTTGACCATTATTTTCTGATGGCTAATGCCAGGATGGGGAGGTTCTGCGAGGTGGAACAGTCAGGTAAGCTTGACAGAGAAAATGACAGAAGCACAAAGGTTGCTTCATCCCGTATCAAGATTAAAGCCGAGTTGAAGTTTGGCGAATTGATAAAGGCTGGTGTTGAGTGGCTGAAAGAAAAGACAGCACCCGCGACCATCAAGGATAATGTGGACGTGAATGATAATGGCGGTTACTCTGCTCAGATAGGCAGCAGCGGTGACTATGCTAAGATAGGCAGCAGCGGTTACTCTGCTCAGATAGGCAGCAGCGGTGACTATGCTCAGATAGGCAGCAGCGGTAACTCTGCTAAGATAGGCAGCAGCGGTTACTATGCTAAGATAGGCAGCAGCGGTAACTCTGCTCAGATAGGCAGCAGCGGTAACTCTGCTCAGATAGGCAGCAGCGGTGACTCTGCTCAGATAGGCAGCAGCGGTGACTATGCTAAGATAGGCAGCAGCGGTTACTCTGCTAAGATAGGCAGCAGCGGTGACTATGCTCAGATAGAAAGTACGGGCGAAGATTCCGTTATCTGCTGCGCTGGTAATTCTGTTGTCAAAGCAAAACGCGGTTCTTGGATTACACTTGCCGAATGGAAATATTGCAAAGTTAAAGACCGCTATGTACCCAAATGTGTAAAGACTGAATATGTTGATGGTGAGCGCATCAAGGCAGACACGTGGTACAAACTTGTTGACGGAGAATTCAAGGAGGTCTGACTATGGAAGAAAAATGGTATGAAAACGACTGGTTCCTCTGTGTCCTTGCAGGCATCAGCCTCATAGGGATGGTAATTGCCAACTACTACATGCACGGAGGACATATCGTATGGTGAAGGACGCAAAGGGTGACGTGTGGCTCTCACCACAGGAAGCAGCAGACCGCCTCGGCCTTTCGGTTAGCCGCATCTACCACATCAAGCATCAGCTGACCCACCTCAAAGGCAACTCCACTCATTCGAGAGTCTTTTTCCTCGAAGCAACACTCTTCGACGATTATATGAGCATCTGAATCATTTTTTAAGGTTGTTTATAACAGTTTTTAAGGTTTTTAGTTATTGGTAACAATTCTCCAAGCGAGGAGATAAAAAAGAAGTTAAATGCAAATCTTTTTACCGTCCGCCGCGAGGCGCACCTCTTTAACATGAAACAACAAAACATTCCACTCGTGAGAGCCGAATGTTTCCATAACCGGGGGTGATGGGACTGCAAAGTACACGCAGACCCGCACGGTGAAACCTTCCTGAAGGCCCCGTCCCGACAGCGATGGTGTAGAGGGTTCGACTCCCTCACCTCCACTCTCTCAACACTCCAAGTCCCAATAGTGCGAATGGGGATATATCGAAGGTGTTAGTGGCTCACACCAGCTTGGACTAAAGTTGAAACGTGGTCTTTGACATTGTGGAACCCGATGAACGTGGAAAAGGCCACGTATGGAGAACCCCCACCCCAACGAAAAGGCAATAGTGCTCAAAAGGTTGGTAACAGGGTGGCAGGCTCCTACATTCGTACATCTGTAAAGCAGCCAAAGCACGTAGGTCAAGCCGTGTTTATGAAATCGCTGAGACCAGACACTTCGAATAATATCTAACGCTTTATGATAATACTCCCTTCCCGTAGACGTTTAGAACACCGCCGCGATGCACTTTACCAGCATCTGCACGCTATCATGCAGCATGCGTCCTACCGCCAAGTGGAGGACATCATGCGACAGATACACTGCATCAATCTCAAAATCAAAATTTACTTCAACAGCCAACAAAAACATGAACCAAAAGAAATCTTCCCTGACGACTAAGAAGCCCCTACGCCGCAAGACACCCCTCCGGGCGAAATATCCATCCAAGGAGAAAACCATCTTCGATGCTAAAGAGGTAAAGACCAAGAAACGGCAACCCTCCCGCAAGACACTCATGGCCAATGCCGATGCAGCCTTCTCGTTATTTATACGTACACGCGACAGCCAAGTCTTTGCAGGTCGCTCCTTCGTCTGTATCAGCTGCAACCGTCCGCTGCCCATCGAGCAAGCAGACTGCGGTCACTATATCAACCGCTCTCACATGTCGCTCCGATTCTCTGAATTGAATTGTAACGCGCAATGCCGCAACTGCAACCGCTTCCAAGAGGGTAACTTCTCTGGCTACCGCCAAGGGCTCATACGCAAGATAGGCGAACCGAAAGTACTCCTGCTCGAAGCCCAGAAGAATCTCACCAACAAGATTTCCAATTTCGAGCTGGCCATCATCGCCAAGCACTACAAGGAAGAAACCAAAAAATTCGAACACCAAATCAACAATGATTAAAACAGATATGAAATTCTACAAGAATGGAAACTACGTTGTTTGCATCAAGGACGACGGGACGAAAATCAGGAGGACGGACGGCGACGGGTTTATTCCTCAGTTTGCCGAGAACGTGGACGTGAAGATTACGTCGGCGTGCGGCATCGGCTGTCCGTTCTGCTATGAGGGTTGCACGAAAGACGGACGGCACGCCGACCTGTTCAGATACCCGTTCATACACACGCTGCACCCCTATACGGAAATGGCACTCAACGGCAACGACATGGACCATCCCGACCTGGAGCGGTTCCTAAAGTTCCTGCGCGAGAGACGGGTGTATGCCAATATCACTGTTCATCAACTTCAGTTTATGGGAAATTATGAACGTATAAAGGAGTACTCTGATTGCGGATTGATTCATGGCATCGGTATCTCCTACTATTGCCGCAATAAAAATTTCTTCGATAGTGTCAAAACGTTGCCTAATGCCGTCATCCATGCTATTAACGGAGTCCTATCGCCATTAGATATTGAGTACCTGAGCGGACAAGGGCTGAAACTACTAATCCTTGGGTATAAGGAACTTGGTCGTGGAATACAATATAAAAAGGACTGGCCTTCAGTCGTTGCAAGAAACAAAGCATATCTTTATGATGTTTTACCGCAGATGATAAACGACGAATGGTTCAGCCTTGTGTCGTTTGACAACCTCGCCATCGAGCAGCTACAGGTGAAGCGGCTGCTGACGAACGGCGAATGGCAGGAGTTCTATATGGGCGACGACGGCGACTACACTTTTTATATCGACATGGTGGACGGGACGTTTGCCCGCAACTCGCTCTCGCAAGAGCGGTTTCTGATAGGCGGAAAGAGTATTGACAAAATGTTTAAAATAGTAAGAAAATGAAAAAGCAAATTAGAAAACATATTTTTGAGACCAATTCAAGCAGTACGCACTCTATCGTAGTCGGCAACAACGGCGAGGACATTTATGCCGGTCTGCCGAAGCGGCTGAAGTTTCATGGCGACGAGTTCGGGTGGGAGCACTGTCTCTATACCGACACGCAGTCGAAGGCCAACTACCTGTTTACGTCGCTCATATATACCGACACGCCGCACGAATATGTGGAGCGCATCAAGAGCACGCTGGCGAAATGGGGCATCGAGGCGACGTTTGAGGAGATTGTGGAAAAGCGGTATGATTCCGGCTACGTGTGCTACGAGGTTGCCGACAAGTTCTGCTACGTGGACCACGGCAACGAGAACAAGGACTTGGTGAAGGAGCTTTGCGAGGATGAAGCCAAGCTGATGAACTACCTCTTTTCCGACGGCTCCTACGTCGAGACCAGCAATGATAACGACGACTATCCAATCTTAGGCGAGGAGCCCAAGAACGTGCTGCTTGAATATTTTAAGGGGAACTAAAAGCGATATGACATATATGACCGGCGAAAGACCAATGACCGATTAGACAAGAAATAGATTATTAACACAAAAAAAATTATCACAGATGAAAATGACCATCACCCGCCTTGAACTCACAAACTTCAAGTGCTTCCGTCACAAGGTACTCACCTTCGATTCCGACATTACAACCATCCGGGGACGAAACGGCGTAGGCAAGACAACCATCGCCGACGCCATACTCTTCTGCCTCTTCGGAAAGAACACAGCCGGCCAGTCCGACCTCGAACTCTTCAAAACCCGTGAGGACGGAAAGGTAATTCCCAACATCGACCACTCCGTAGAAATGGATCTGGCCGTAGTGTACGCTGATTCTCCAGCGGATAGGGTTGTCACCCTCCGTCGCTCCATCAAGGAATTATGGGTTAAGAAGCGTGGTTCTGAGGAAACAGTCTTCAAGAACAACACCTGTGAGTACTTCGTCAATGGCGAATCCTACACCCAGGCCGACTTCAAGAAGTACATCGACACCCTTATCTCCGAAGACATCTTCCGTGCCATCACCAACCCCGCTCACTTCCTCTCGCTCAAATGGCAGGTGCAGCGAGAGTTTCTGGCCAAGATGGTAGGCGACATCAACGCAGAGGATATTATAAAAGAGTATGGAGACGATAACTTGATGTATGCCCTGCGTAAAAATCTCGAAACAAACAACGAGGACATCATCGCCTACCGCAAGCATCTCTCCTACCAAATCAAGCAGATTAAGGACAAACTGGATAAGATTCCCGTCCGTCTCGAAGAGCAGAACAAAGCCCTGCCAGAAAAGTTAGATTGGGATGCCCTCGAAGCACAGCGTACTGACGTTTCCCGTCAGCAACAGGAGATAGCTGAGAAGATTATTGCCATCAAGTCCGGCAATGGTGGTGACGTGCTCCGTGACGAAATCCGCAAGGAAATCTATGCCATCCGCACCGACATGGAGAAGATAGAGGCAGAGCAGCGCAAACACCTTCGCCTCCGTCAGGACGAACAAGACCGGGCCATACAGACTGCCCGCCAGCAGTTCAACACCCTCGTCACCACACAGCGCGACCTCGAAGCCTCCCTGCCCTCTTTCGACAAACTAATAGAACGCTGCCGTGAAACGCTCGACCAATGCGAGAAGGATGCACAGGAAATTCGTGAGGATTGGGCGCTCAACCTCCGTCGCACACTCAATTTCACCGACTCTGATTGCGTCTGTCCCACCTGCGGTCAGTATCTCCAGCAAGAGCAGGTCATGGAAAAACGACAGAAGGCAGAAGACAACCTCAATGCCGACAAAGCCCGTATCAAGACCGAACTCACTAACCGAGCCGAAAGGGTCAAAAACCTCCGTGCCAAGGCCGAAGATGAAACCAAGAACTACGAGGCACAGAAGGCAGAAGCCGAGAAGAACCTCGCCGATACCAAGGTGCAGATCAACGTAGCCTTCTCCCATAAGCAGAAGTTGGAGAAAGTCGTTATCCCCACCCTTGGCGAAATCCTCAAAGGCAATCCCCAATACCTCGCCCTCTCAGCCAAGCTCAAAGAGCAGCAGGCCAAGCTCGACTCCGTTGCCCTCACGCAGGATGACAACACCCAGCTTGCCGACCTTGAAGCGCAGAAGGTTCAGTATACTGCGACATTGTCGCAGTTATCCTCCCAGCTTGCCACCAAGTCGCAGTACGACCGCATCCAGCAGCTTATCGACGGCATCAACTCCGAACAGAAGGACTTGGTGAAGCAACTCTCCGACCTCGAAAAGAAAGAGGACATCGCCTGCCAGTACCAGGACCGCCAGAACGCCATCCTCGAAGAGCGTGTCAATCAGCACTTCTCCCTCGTACGCTGGCGCATGTTCCGCACCATCAACAACTCCGGCGACTCCTTCCAGGAGCCCTACTGCGAATGCCTTGTCGACGGCATCCCCTACGGTGGCGGACTCAACCAGGCGTCCCGCCTCAATGCCGGCCTCGACGTAATCAACACACTTTGCCGTCACTACAACGTCACCGCTCCCATAGTGATTGATAACTCCGAGAGCAATCTTAATATCCTCTCTACCGCAGGCCAGCAGATTCGCCTACAGGTAGCCGACACAGAATTGCAAACACTTTAAAATTTTAAAATTATGACAAACCAAGAGTACAAAGATTATTGCGAGTATTGTATTAAGAATTCTTTACCAATCATGCCAAGAGATTATGGCACACCGCCACATATCTTTGGTATGCATTACGCAGGTAGTAGTCTGAAACGTAAGAACGACATCAGGCGTAAAAGAGCAAAGAAATACTATTAATAAGTATGAAGTGTTCCTCCTGCAAGTTCTATCAGAAAAGCAAGATGTTTGGCAACCATTGCATCTGCACGGGTGCCAAACCTTGCGAGATAGACCGACACAACAAGCAATTCAAGCACCACAAAAAGGCGCAAAGTAAAAGAAAAGCAAGATATATATGAACAAAAAAGAACGTAAAGCCAACCAGGCATTAAAGGATGCCACTGAATACATCAGCCGCATCCAGACACAGAAGTTACAACCCACACCACCTGCACCCGTCAGAGTTGCACCAAAGCCCAAACCCAAACCCGAGCCAGTCAAGTTTGAGCCACAACTTTATCAAGGCTCTCGTGTGGATGACTACGAAATCAAGAAACTCGAAAAGGGTCACTTCTTCCTCGTCGTCACGGCCAATGGTCAGCGTATGGAGGTTCCCAAGCGCTTCAAGTCCACCACCAAAGCAAGAGAATGGATTTCAAAATACATTTAACCATCAATTATTATGGAACAAAATCAAACATCAACGGCTCTCACAAAGCAGCCGACAAAGAAGCAGGAAGTAATCCTCGCTATCACCAAAGTAGTCAATGGTGGCTACATTCAGAATCAGCTCACCAGCATCATGGGCAAGAACGCAGGTTCCTTCACATCGTCCATGATAGAACTCTTCTCACAGGACTCAGGCCTGCAGGAGTGCGACCCCAAGGCTGTAGTAATGGAGGCCATGAAGGCAGCAGCTCTACACCTTCCACTCTCCAAGTCGCTCGGTCGTGCCTACGTCCTGCCATTCAAAAACAAAGGTGTAGCCACTCCCACTTTCGTTATCGGATGGCGTGGGCTTGTTGACCTGGCTGTTCGCACGGGCCAGTACGAAACCATCAACGCTATCTGTGTCTATAAGGGAGAAATGACAGGACAGGACAAACTCTCTGGCTTCGTTAGTCTTGAAGGCATGAAGGAGTCAAATGAGATTTTGGGCTATCTCGGCTATTTCAAACTCACTACCGGCTTCCGCAAAATGGTCTTTATGACTGTCGAGCAGATGGCACATTACGGCAAACTCTACGCTCCCACCTTAAAGTTCAGCAAGATTACCGAACCCGAACTTATCAAGAAGGCACAAGAGCAGGCAGAGCACGGTCCGCAGGCTGGCGCAATCGGATGGTTTGGCGACTTCAACGCTATGGCTCTGAAAACCGTAGTCCGTAAAGTCCTCTCTTGGGGCCCGATGTCTATCGAACTCCAGAACGCTATCGCCAACGACGAGGATATTCAGGATGCCGAAGTCATCCGCAACGAGGACAATGCCGCTCCCAAGCAAGTCATCACTGCCGCCCATATGATGCAGGAGGCCGAGGCCGCCGAGGTCAACGAAGAACCGCAGCAGGAGGCTGCACCAATCTGATAGATATTCACGTGTTCTACTCCCGGGGAGGTGTGGTTTACGTGAAGCCCTCCTATGGCAGTAGGTGTTGCAGACACCTCCCCTTTAATCTTTAATAAATAACAATTATGGACAAGTATTTCTTTCCCGATGTGTCAGACGAACAGCGTCTTGACCTTCTCAAAACCAACTGCAGCAAACTTCTGGAGGACTACGGCTACGAAAAGCCGCTATCCAGCGAACAGGTGAAGCAACTCAAAGACAAAATCTCCAGCCAAGTCTCAGAACTCCGCAAGGTAAAGGCCGAGAAGAAGGAGGTTATGAAGGATTACAACGCGCAAATCTCCAAACTCGACAAGTCCATCGACACCGCTTCTGAGGAACTGGACAAGCGCACCACCTACACCTCTGAACTCTGCTTCGAGTTTATCGACCACGACGAGAAGAAGGTAGGCATCTACAACAAAGACGGCCTCCTTATCTCCGAGCGACCCGCCAACCTCAAGGAACTACGCGAGCCCCGCAACATGTTTGCCGACAACATCAAAACAGGTACAAACGATTAAACATTAAACAATTATGGAAAAAGA